>Ga0306901_1000284_pt1 | contig 24354 bp, 13 predicted proteins | sample AntRauMFilla3767_FD_190431 | JGI IMG/M metagenome (GOLD analysis project Ga0306901, IMG submission 190431) | Saline lake microbial communities from Rauer Islands, Antarctica - Metagenome Filla 3 #767 (v2) (version 2) | ecosystem: Environmental > Aquatic > Non-marine Saline and Alkaline > Saline ... | reverse complement strand
TCTGTGGCGACTGCTGAATGCGAAAATAATTTCCAAACTGAAAGCCGGTGTAAATGAGGTCGCTGTCGCGCGGGTCAATAGCCACGTGCATCCCATCGCCGCCAAAAATGCGTTCCCATTCATTCCCGTCATTGGGAGAACCTTGGGAGGAGCCCATAAAGACGCCGTTATCCTGCAGGCCGCCATAAATGTTGTACGGCTTTTCCATATCCACGGCTACGCTGTAGAATTGCCCGACCGGTACATTGTTGTGATGAATAAAATTTTCTCCGCCGTCTTGGCTTTCATACAGTCCGCCATCATTGCCCAGCAAAAGGTGCTCGGAATCTTGGGGATCAAGCCACAGGGCGTGATGATCTACATGGACCGGTTGATTTTCGGCAAATGGGGCCCACGTTTTACCGCCATCGGTTGATTTTAACGCCGGCACGCCGGTGATGTAAAGAACATCCGGGTCGGAAGGTGAAACGCGCACTTCCCCAAAGTAGTAACCGTAGGTATAAATGAGATTATCCAGCGCATAGCTGTTTATTTTTTTCCATGATTTACCGCCATCTTTCGAGCGATAGACCTGTGCCCCTTCAATGCTGGTCTCGAAAAGGGCGGCATTGGCATCACCCAAATAATCAGCCAGCGCTTTGGGTTCGTATAATCCTTCCTGCACCTCGTTTTTTACGCCCTGTGCATTATATTTTTGCGGAAATCCGTTGCTGCGCAGGTAGCTGTTCAATTCTTCATTACTGAGATCTAAGAACTCTTTTTCACTCATTTTAACAAAATCAGCCTGGGTAAGTTGTTCTTCATCGGTCTCTTTCTTCTTTTTAGTTTCTTTTTGATTGTCCAGAAATGCGTATAAAATATTGGGATTTGATTTGCTTACATCAATGCCAATGCGTCCTACAAAATCACCCTCGGGGAATCCTTCCATGGATTTTTCCCAGCTTTCACCGCCGTCGGTTGACATGTAAATAGCTGAGCCTTCGCCGGCTTCCTTAAAGTTCCAGGCCTGTCGGTGACGCTGCCAGGTGGTGGCCCACATCCGTTCGGGATTTTCGGGGTCCATCACCAAGTCAATAACCCCGGTGCTGTCCGGAGGCGTGAGGGTGCGGTTCCAGCTCTGACCGCCATCCGTTGTTTTGTAAATGCCGCGCATATCATTTACATGATACAGCGGACCTTGGCTGGCTACCCAGGCTACATCCGTATTTGTGGGGTGGGTGCGAATCCGGCCAATATGTTGCGAACCGCGCAACCCCACATGATTCCAGCTTTGACCGCCGTCCGTACTTTTATACACGCCATCGCCCGCATAGCTCGATCGGCTGCTGTTATTTTCACCCGTTCCGGCCCAAAGGATATCTTCATCAGCCCGGGAGATGGCAATATCACCAATGGTAATAGTGCCTTGATGATCAAAAACAGGCTGCATGGTATTACCGCTATTGGTGGTTTCAAAAATGCCGCCCGAGGCGTAGGCCACAAAAAAGTGACTTTTATTATCTTCCTGAACGGCGATGTCCGTCACGCGGCCACTCATCACCACAGGACCCACATTGCGTACCGGGTATTCCGCAAACACAGATTCCGCCCGCATTTGCTGGCGGTGGTCTATGGCCGAAGCACGGTCTTGGGGATTAGTGGGTTGAATGTTCTGTGCCTGGAGGGGCAACATTGTTGCTACTAATAACAGGGTGATAATAGAAGGTAACCGCATAGAAGGATGATTGAATTGATTTTGATAAACACTATTATAGGAAAGCATGAGCACAATTTTTATAAAAAAATTTAAAAAGTTGGAGCAACTATGCTTTGCGTGTTGAATATGAAATAGTCACTTTTTTTGGTCTGACAATTTGAACTTTGTGACAATTCAACTCATCCATTATTTGAACGACCCCCGATTGACTGGGGGCAGGCAAAAAAAACGGAGGTAAAATCGGATGAGGGCTTTTTGGCAAAGGCGGACCCGCACTCCCTAAAAAGTGCTAATGTTGCTCAGGAGTATAACTCCTTGGCAACACCATTGGTAAAATAGAATCAACAAGTCAACGTTGCAATTTGGACTTATGTAGAGCCCCGAGAATTCGGGGGCAAATTGCTGTGAGGGAGTTGTACTCTGCTGTGAGGGAGTTGTACTCCCGAACTAAAGTGAAAGAATTCTACTTCGGGCAATGTACCGCCGTAAAGGTAATATCATCCTCCGGCTTGGTATCCTTGATAAAATTTTCCAGCGAGCTTTGCACTTTCTGTACAATGGTTTGGGCATGAAGTGAACCATATACGCTCAAAATACCGTCCAGTCGCTCGGTGCCATATTCTTCCCCAAACATATTGCGGGCTTCGGTCAGCCCGTCGGTATAAAAGAAAACAGTGTCACCGGCGGTAAAATGAAACTTTTTTTCCTGCAAATGATGTGCAAGGTTGCGTGAAGAAGTCATACCCAGGGCGTAGCCGTCGGACCGCAGCTCGAAGGTAGCATCGCGGTCATCGCTGTAAAAAATGGGTGCATTATGGCCGGCACGGGCAAAAATCATTTCGTCGCTGTCGTTTGGAAAAAATGCTGCACAGGCTGTTACAAAAGTCATATCCTTGATGTCAGATTTCACATAATCATTGAGTTCCAGAAACAATTCCTTTGGGCTGGGCTGATATTTCTCTACAATTAAATGCACCAGTGCCTGCATGCGCACCATATAAAGTGCAGCGGTTAAGCCCTTGCCGGACACATCGGCAATAATTTTATAGGTACCGCCGGGCGTTTCAATGATGTCAACGTAATCGCCGCCCACCTCTTTGGCCGTATTGGCAAATGAGCACAACTCAAGGCGCTCATTTTTATAATTGTCGGAGGGAAGCAGGCTCAGCTGAATGTCTCGTGCAAGATCAATCTCACGTTTCACGTCTGCTTTTTCCAGCAATTCAATGAGCAGCAGCATTAGCATAGATGCGAACGCAAAAGGGAAAAGCAGATCATAAATAAGAAGATAATTTGCTATTCCAAATGCCGAAAATAAAAAATGCAGCACCACGGCCACCAGCGAAAGCCCGAACAGCAGCCGGCGTGTGGGATTAAGTCGCTGGGTGAGGGATGAAAACAGGCGCAAGATTTTTTTATGTACAGGCAGTTCGTGTTTGGGTCGGCTCTCACCCTCATCGCTAATGGCTTCTTCATACAGCCGTTTGAGCCGGTCGGTGTCTTTATAAAACTCTTTGTTGATGCGTTTTCGCGACATGCCGGTCACGTACTCTTGATATACCACCTTGGTATCTTCAAAGGCCGACTGTGCTTCGTTTTTGAGACTCATGCAAGGTTATTGGTTAAAGGTTGAAGGTTTAAATGTTAAAAGTTCAGGGTTTGAATTAAACATTTAACCTTTAACTTTCAATTTTAGATTATTTTAACTATCACTAAATCAAGCGATCATTATTTATAGCAGAATTGATTACAACGAACATACATGCTTATTCGAAATCTGTCGCAAAAAGTTATACCTTTCTGTGAATAAATAACAAAAAGCAATATTCAAATTTCAAACTCGTGCTTGAGCTCTAATTTAATAATCAATAATCCTTGCCCTCCATGAGCTATTAACGCTTCATTATCAAAATTCCTCATTACTCAAAACTCAAACCTCACTACTCATAACATGTCCAAAAGTCTTTTATTTCTGCTTGACGGTATGGCACTTGCCTATCGTGCCCACTTCGCTTTCATCAATAGTAACCTACAAAATGCGGAGGGTCTTCCCACGGGACCGATTATGGGGTTTGCCAATACCCTCGAAAAAATGCTGGATGAGGAGCAGCCGACCCACATCGCTGTAGCCTGGGATACCGACGTCCCCACCTTCCGTCATGAAATGGACGAAGAATATAAAGCCAACCGTCCGCCGCAGCCCGAGGAGCTGAAGGTAGGCATTCCGCTGATGAAAGAGATGCTGGATTATTACGGCATCAAAAATATTGAAAAAGACGGTTATGAAGCCGATGATATTATCGGAACCATTGCCAGCGGTGCCAATGCGGATGATGTGGACGCGTTTTTGGTAACGCCGGACAAAGATTTTATGCAGCTGGTACACGATCACATCAAAATGTACAAGCCGGATAACCAGGAGGGTGGTTTTAATATCATCGACCCGGAAGGGGTGAAGGATTATTTTGGGGTGTACCCCGAAAAGGTGGTGGATGTGTTGGCCATTTTAGGTGATACATCGGATAACATACCCGGCGTGTATGGTATCGGCAAAAAGGGAGCGCCCAAGCTGATTAATAAATACGGATCGCTGGAGGCGGCTATTGAGGATGCTCCGAACATGAGCTCCAAGCGTCATCGTGAAGGCTTGCAAAAGGATGCCGAGCAGGCGATGCATGCCAAAGAAATGGTAAAAATCATCACCGATATTGAAGAGGTGGAGGAGTGGGAGGAACTGGAGTGGAAAGGACCCGAAAAACAGGAGCTGGGTGAGTTTTTCAGGTGCATGGAGTTTCGCAGTCTCACAAAAAAATATCTGGGTTCATCTCCGCCGCCGGCTGCCTCTCAAAGTAAAGACGGTCAGGGTGATTTGTTTGGCGGTTCCATGCCGGCCGGTGCACAGGAAAGTGAAGCCGATCGCTATGATGAAGATGCGGTCAGCTACGAATTTGTGGAAAATGCTGCTCAGTTGAGAAAGCTTGTCGAAAAACTGTCCGGCGCGGAAACCCTCTGCTTTGATACCGAAACCGACGGTACGAACATGATGCAATCACGCTTGGTGGGACTTTCGCTAAGTACAACCGCCGGTTCGGCCTATTATATTCCGCTCAATGGAGAGGCGAGCATCCCTGAATATGAGGCCGTGGAACTGGTGCAGCCGCTTTTTGATAATAAAAAAAACCTCAAAATAGCGCACAATTACAAGTTTGATTACATCATGTTGCGGCGCGCGGGTCTGCAATTTACAGGCCCGATTTTTGATACCATGCTGGCCGGTTACCTGCTGGACGCCTCCCAGAAATTGAAGATGAATACGCTGGCGGAAAAATATCTCAACTATGAACCCATCGCCATTGAAAAACTGATTGGCAGCGGACGCAAACAGAAAACAATGGATCAAATTCCGCCGAAAGAGATCACCGTCTATGCCTGCGAAGATGCCGACATCACCCTGCAGCTGTACGAAGTGTTGCGTGATATGCTGGAACAGGATGAGTTGACTGAGATTGCCCAGCAACTGGAATTTCCGCTGACGGAAGTGCTGGCAGACATGGAGATGAAGGGCGTACTGGTGGATAGCGAAAAGCTGGAAGCGTTTTCTGCAACGCTGACTGATGACTTAATCACCCTTAAAGAGCGCATATATGCAAAGGCGGACACTGAATTTAACATCAATTCGCCCAAGCAGTTGGGGGAAGTGCTATTTGATAAGATGGGGCTACCGGCCGGCAAGAAAACGAAAACGGGTCAATATTCTACTGCTGAATCGGTGCTCAAAAAGTTGGCGCCCAACTATGAAATGCCGGATCTTATTTTAGAATACCGCGCCCTCAGCAAGTTGAAATCCACCTATGTAGATGCCCTGCCTAAATTGATTGATAAAGACACCGGCCGCATTCATACGGATTTCAACCAAAGCATAGCGGCCACCGGGCGGCTCTCATCGTCGAATCCCAATCTGCAAAATATACCCATTCGCACCAAACGGGGGCGCGAAATTCGTAAAGCATTTGTAGCTGAGGAAGGCTTTAAGCTGCTTTCAGCCGACTATTCGCAGGTGGAACTGCGGGTGATCGCCGCTATGGCCGAGGATGAAAATATGATGCAGGCGTTCCATGATGATGAGGATATCCACTCCCGCACGGCCAAAGAGGTATTTAACCTGGATTCCATTGATGAGGTTACAAGCGATCAACGACGCAAGGCCAAGGAAGTGAATTTTGGGATTCCCTATGGAGTGAGCGCCTATGGGTTGGCGAACCGGCTGGGCATTGAAAATAAAGAAGGGCAGGCGATGATTGATCAGTACTTTGAGCGCTTTCCCGGTATTCTGGAATACATCAATGAAACCAAAGAGTTTGCCAAGGAGCACGGCTATGTACAAACGCTGATGGGGCGCCGGCGCTATATTCCGCAAATCAACAGCGGCAACTGGAATGTGCGTTCTTTTGCCGAGCGGACGGCTATTAATATGCCGATCCAAGGTACAGCCGCCGACATCATTAAAAAAGCGATGATAGATATTCATGCGTACATTGAAGAAGAGAACCTGAACACCCGCATGCTGTTGCAGGTACATGATGAGCTTATTTTTGAAGTGCCGAAGGCCGAGAAGGATACCGTACCTGCCAAGCTAAAAGATATGATGGAGCAGGCTTGGGAGCTGAGCGTACCGCTTAAAGTAGAAATGGGCCTGGCCGAGAACTGGCTGAAAGCGCATTAGGTATTTTGATCAGTTTTTTAATTACCTAAGGCGGGAGTTTGCAACAAATATGGTAAAATAATTTACCGATTTTCCCTTCAAAGTTTGTTTTGGTTACAGCTTCTTGGGTGGCTTGTGCTAATAATTTGTGGGGTGATTCAATAATGTTTGTATGTTGTAAAGCTCCTTTTTCAAGCTACTCAAAAAGTAATGGAGCCAATAAAATAGCATCTTTGTGATTTTTACATTCATTTTCTTGTGGAAAAACTAATTCGCTGTCGCAAATAATTGCATCAAAATTGGCTTGTCTGTGAGATTAAGCTTATTATAAATTTTTATTGAACTATTAACTTACTGATTCAACCGCGGTCATCCCGGCCTACCATAACCGGGACGTGAAAAGGGAATCCGGTGCCCCGTCCTCCGAAGCTTTATGCGCAGGATGGAAAATCCGGAGCAGTCCCCGCTGCTGTAATTCTGAATCAAGGATTGATGTTGTGCCACTATTCGCCACTTGGCGATGGGAAGGTCGTCAATCTACTCAGAAAAGCCAGAAGACCTGCCGCCGTTGATGATGCCAATGCTTTCGGGAGAAAAGTAATGTGTATGCATACAAAATTTGTATCCGGCGTAATATATCCCCTCTTTTTAGCGGCTCTATTTACTGTTTCACAAGGCTGCCAAAATAATTCAGGCAAACCCCCATCATCTAACCAAAAGACCCCCAATTCGACCTCAATACCGGTAGATTATGCCGAGGGATTCACCATCACCGAATACCCGAATTATAAGCTGTTCAAGGTATTTAATCCATTTCAAAACAGTTCCGATACGCTGCGATATGTGCTGGTATCGCGGGGTGAACCTAAACCGGATTACAACGGCCCTGCGCAGCTCATCCGCACGCCCGTCCGCAGCCTGATTGCCACCTCAACCACGCATATTGCCCTTACCGAAATGCTGGATTCTAACGGAGTTATTGAGGGCATGGTGGGTGCAAAATACGCCTACAACTCCGAGATTCGTGAGCGACTTAAAAGCGGCGCCATCACCCCATTTAGCCAGGGTGAATTTAATAATGAAGTGGCCCTGAACCTTGATCCGGACCTGGTGATGATTTCAGCGGGACAAGCCTCGCAGTACGATAACTATCGCATTCTGGTTGATTCGGGAATCGGCGTTTTTGTTAATGCCGAATGGCTGGAAGCAACGCCCTTAGGTAAAGCTGAATGGGTAAAGGTGATGGGTGCGCTGTTGGGAAAAGAACAATTGGCACAGCAGCGGTTCAATCAGGTTGCTAAAGAATATAATCGCTTAAAAAAGAAAGCGGTGGATGCTGAATCAAATCCGCTGGTCATTAATAATATGCCGTACAAAGGCGCATGGTTCGTGTCCGGCGGTGATAGTTTTACCGCCCAATATTTGAAAGATGCCGGCGCTGATTATCCTTGGTATTCCAATGAATCGACCGGCGGGCTACGGCTGGATTTTGAAAGCGTTTATGAGGCCGGTTTGCGGGCAGAAGTATGGCTAAATCCCGGAACGGCCACTACTCAAGATAATATTGTAGCTGCGGATGACCGTTTTAAAGATTTTAAATCGTATCAAAACGGACGCATTTATAATAACAATAAGCGGATGGGGCCCACCGGCGGCAATGATTTCTGGGAAACGGGTGTGATACGCCCGGATCTTATTTTATCAGATCTTATTACCATTTTTCATCCTGATATCATGGAAAGTGATTCGCTGTATTTTTATCAAAAAGTAGAATAAATGTAGATCGAGATTCATCTCGATTAGTATAAACGGGAAACAAAGATACTCGGCATAAATGTCGAGCTACATTAAGTTCAATTAAATGTATTTGGCACAGTCCCAATCACATACTACAAATTATCAAGAATCCCGCATTGGTATTTACTTTGCCGGCTTAGGGATTGCTTTTGTTGTCCTTTTTATCATCAAAATTGCAATCGGCTCCGTGTACATTCCGCTTGAAGAGGTGGCATCAGTACTTTTTACGGGTGAAGCCAGCACAGATGTTTGGATTAATATCATCGAGCGTATCCGCATTCCACGAGCTGTTACCGGGGTACTGGCCGGAAGTGCGCTGGCGGTGGGCGGGCTGCAGATGCAAACACTTTTTAGGAATCCGCTGGCGGGACCCTCGGTACTGGGCATTAGCGCAGGGGCCAGCCTGGGGGTGGCCGTGGTAATGTTGGCCGCGGGATCGGTCACCAGCGTTTTTGCTATACAGAATATGGGCAGTCTGGGCAGCTGGCTTATCATTGGCGCAGCCAGTTTAGGTTCCAGCGCCGTGATGTTGATTATTTTGTTGATTGCTGCTCGCATCCGCGATCACGTCACGCTTCTCATTATTGGGTTGATGATTGGGAACATTACGATTGCGATGGTGAGCATTTGGCAATACTTTAGCGCGCCCGACCAAATTCGTGATTACCTGATCTGGACTTTCGGCAGCCTTGGCGGGGTGACAGGCATCCAACTTTGGATTTTGGTTGGTGTAGTGATTCTTGGAAGCATCATAGCATTTGGATTATCCAAGTCTTTAAACGGTTTACTTTTGGGAGAGCAATATGCCAAGAGTATGGGCATATCGGTAAGCAGCGCACGGTTTTGGATCATCTTCAGCACCAGTCTGTTGGCCGGCTCGGTAACGGCTTTTTGCGGTCCCATTGGTTTTGTGGGTATTGCTGTTCCGCATCTCACGCGCTCGCTGCTCAACACTAATAATCATCGCGTGCTTATTCCCGGCACCCTTTTGGCGGGGGCGGTGTTAATGCTGGCTTGTGATATCATAGCACAGGTGCCCGGCAGCAATACCACCTTGCCCATCAGCGCGGTAACATCGCTGGTGGGTTCACCCGTGGTGATCTGGATTATTGTAAAACGCAAAAATTTATCGGGCTCATTTTGAGGATTTCTACCGCTGAGCACGCAGAGGTTCACAGAGGATTTAAAAGTCCCCCTTTGAAGGGGGGGGATGTCAAAGACTGTGAGAATATTGAGACAAACAGAGCTATTAATGAATAAGAATCTTTGAAAGACATTGATCTACATACCGTACTACAAACGACAGATCTCTCCATCGGCTACGAGGGCAGGAGCGGACCTGCGAAAGTGGTGGCCGACGATATTGACGTAGCGCTGCATGCCGGAGAATTGGTCTGCCTGCTGGGCCCGAACGGATCGGGTAAATCAACCTTGATCAAAACGCTGGCCGGCATGCACGCTCCATTGGGAGGGGGTATAACGTTGTTTGGTGATGGGGTTCAAGGACTTTCTCCGAAGCAAATTGCCCAAAAATTAAGCACCGTGTTAACCGACCGCATCACCATTGGTAATCTGGATGTTTATACGCTGATCTCCTTCGGACGATCTCCCTATACGGGATGGCTGGGCAGCTTGCGTGAAGAAGATCGCAAGGTGATTGAATGGGCTATTGAAGCGACGGGACTGCAACCGCTGGTGCATCGCGATATTTCAACGCTCAGCGACGGTGAACGCCAAAAAGTAATGATTGCCCGGGCCCTGGCCCAGGATACCGATCTTATATTATTGGATGAGCCTACCGCGCATCTTGATCTGCCCAATCGCGTGGAAATTATGCGTCTGCTGCGGAAATTGGCTCGTGAAACGGGAAAAGGTATTCTGCTTTCAACTCACGAGTTGGATCTGGCCCTGAAGGCCGGCGACCGATGCTGGTTGATGAATGATGAGCGCGCACTCTTTACAGGCGTTCCTGAAGACCTGGTATTGAATAGTACTTTTGAAGCGGTTTTTAAACGCGAAAGCTTTGACTTTGACCGGGCTACGGGATCGTTCAATCTGCATCAACCCGGCGAAAAAAAAATTGCCGTGCGTGGTAATGAAGTCGGGGCCTTTTGGACGCGGCGAGCCCTGAAACGCGAGGGATTTAGCATTGTTGCAGAAGATGAAATGAATTGTACGATAACCGTCCGTGAAAAGGGTGATGGATTCAGATGGACTGTAGAAAATTCGGGTGAAGGTCAAAAATATAATTCCATAAGAGCGCTTATTACTAATATGCGCCCTCGATGACGGGCTATTCTCATAGGGTATCACCATAAATTCAAGAGGCCATTCCGAGGACCCGGCGACGAGGAATCTCAAGTGTTAGTAAAGCTGTAACCACGCTATAAGTCAAAAAAAGGTGCAGCCCACTTGAAAAGTGGACCGCACCGCGGCAATACCCGATGGTGCCCACCTCCGTGGTGGCCTCCATCTGTTGGAGAAAGTATAAATTCCCCTCTATCAAAAGGGGTGGGCTTTCGCGGTTTTCGGAAGCTCGGGCCTGCTCAACGAAGCCATGCCTGCGCTTAAAAGCTTCGGCAGATTAACACCTTGCCGTGGTTTGAAGCCCGGGATAAGTGTGAACAATAGTATAAATCTACCGCTTTTTGTACCCTCCCCGATCCGCAAGCGGATCACCCCTCCCTAATGATTTAGGGAGGGGCCGGGGTGGGTAACATGTGCAGAACATTATGCCCATCCATCTGCATTTGATGATCGGGATAAATCGGGCAGGCGGCCCGATCTACGTAAAACCGTACGTAGATCGTACCCCTTGACCGAGTGGACAGGCAGATGAAGATATGTAGAGCGATTTGCTTAATCGCTCCCGGCCGGCTCAAGCATGACCCATTTTTTGTGCATCCGGGGTATAGATCATACCAGCCGATTAGGCAAATCGGCCTACATGGTTTTATCTTTAGCTTGTACTCACTCTTTTTACCCGGGGGAGAAGGATGCGCCGTCCACCGGCGGTGCAGGATGAGGGTTTCGCGCGTCTATCTCGTTCCGTACCTCTGGTGCGGAACAATGGTTTGGGTATTTATTCGTGGCTAACCGGAGGACAGCCACGAGATAAACCAGTTGTACCAATTATAGTACAATCTAATGTGATCGGGGCGGCGGACCGATCTACGTATAAAAGGAGTAGCTCGCTCAGTTAGCGATTGGGTTCCGCAGCAGAGCTACGGAACCAGATACCATGGCGGGCACTTGTAAAACTACGGACGGTGTTATTTCAAATTAAAGTGCCTATTTCAATTTGAATTCATTCTATTTTCCTCTATTTTGGAATAGCTCTTTGAAATAGTGTTTGGTTCTTCGTTCTGTCTCGACAGCTGTCGAAATCGGAACGGAGTGAAAAGGGAATTCCGTAATATTCTCAAAACTATGAGAACATAATCGGAAGCTGTACCCGCAACTGTAATTCCATGAAAAGAATTGCCCACCTGTCTTTAGCCACTGTCCCGAGTATTCGGGATGGGAAGGCCGGGCAATCGGATAAGCCAGAAGACCTGCCAATCGATTCTATTTCGTGAGGAACTTTCGGGAGTTAAAGTTTCACGAGAATAATTTATGATTACCCCATTTTTACGATTTTTGCTCGCATTGCTATGCAGCTGTTTGTTCATTATAACGGATGACAGTTATGGCCAGGTAACGGCTGATACGCTGCATCTGGATGAAATTGAAGTGGTAGCAACACGCATCCACCAACCGCTTAAATTACAGCCGGTTAACGTGCAGGTGATTGATTCCGCCCGACTTTCATTTGCCGGTCATTCCAATATTGGCACCTTGCTTGCTGATGAATCCGGGTTATTCATCAAAAGTAACGGCCCCGGTGGATTGGGCACGGCATCACAGCGTGGACTTTCATCCGAGCAAATTCAGGTGCTTTGGGAAGGTATCCCCATCAACCACGCCATGCTTGGGTTGACAGATTTATCATTGCTGCCTTCCAACTTCTTTTCGAGTGTGCAGGTTAGTTCGGGCGTACCAAGCAGTTCATTTGGGGGGGGGCTTTCAGGCGGCCTCTACCTCAATTCAGATTTTAAACCAACCAATAAAGTATCCTTTTCGCAGTCAGCGGGGTCATTCGGTCAAAGCAATACCGGGCTGCGGGCAGCCGTGCAGCAAGGTAGCTGGAATCTGTCGTTACGCAGCCAATATACAGAAGCCCAAAACGATTTTGAGTATTACAACCGTGCTACACAACAAGCGGAAAAACGCGACCATAACCGGCAGGAGCAGAAACAGCTCATGGCATCGGCGGCGTACGAAAATAAAGGCTCGCAGTTTAATTCTACGGTCTGGTTATCAGACAGCCAAAACCAGATACCCGGCAGCATATTAAACACAAACAACAGGGCGCGGCAAGAAGATCAGGCCTTGCGCTGGCTTAATACGTATGAGACGTCGGTGGGAGCGGTGTACTTGAACGCCAAAAATTTTCTGGAGCGCGTTGAACTGAATTATTTTGACCCTTCCATAAACGTCAACAGCGTCAGCACCACCCGGCGGTGGCTGGCAAGTACGGAATTGATTTATCCTGCGTCATCCTATTTGCGCCTTAAGGGCGAAGTGAGTGCAGGCATTACCGGCGCAGAAACCAACAACTACACCCGCTTACAGCTTCGTCAACAGCTTGGAATTCTTTTCAACCCCGAACTTTCGTTACACGGTCAACGATTACATTTATACCCTGCACTGCGGTTTGATTCATATAATGATTTTGGAAATGTACTGAGCCCCTCGCTGGGGATAAATTATGAACTATTTACCGACCGGTTATACCTGCGCGGTCAGTTGAGCCGGGATTTCAATCCGCCCACTTTTAACGCCCTTTATTGGGCGCAGGGTGGCAATCCCAATTTGGTGCCTGAGCGCAGCAACAGTGCAGAAGCCGGTGCAAGGCTAATACTGAATGAACGCTGGTTGTCTCGGGCAAATATCACTGCCTTTTATAGCCGTGTGAATGACGGTATTCGTTGGTATCCCGATGATACGGGTACTTTTACGCCGGAAAACGTTGAAGAATTAACCTCGCGCGGTATCGAGCTTTCAACAAAAAGTACTGTTGGTTTTGGCAATGATTTTAATGTAACCCTCAACCAGTCGGCCACTTTTACCAAGACCGAAATTACAGAGCCCCGTTTTTCGGGTGATGCCGCCCCGGGCAATCAATTACGATACGTGCCCAAGTGGAAGTATAAAGGAAGCCTTCAAACAAGCTATAAATTTATTTCAGCGCTGGCAAACTATCAATGGGTGAGTCGCCGCTATTTTACCGATACCGAAAGTGTTGCAAGCTCGCTCGATCCCTATCAGAAAGTTGATTTGGCCCTGCGGGCGTCCCAACAGTTGTTCGGGCTTACCGTCAGCGGTAACCTGCAACTCAACAATCTGTTGAATGCCGATTACGAAGTTATCCAGTGGTACGCCCAGCCCCGCCGAAATTTTCAATTTACCTTAACAGCAACCTATAATTTTTAAAAATCAAAAAATGAAACAGCAATCAATACTCTTAGTAATTTTTACGCTTTTAATTTTTAGCAGCTGCGATGATAACGGGGCAAATATCCCCGACCCGCCTGAAGTTTCATCGGTTTTAGTTACCAATGAAGGGAACTTCGGTGACTCTAATGGTTCCATAACAACCTTTGATCCTGAAACACAGAACACCATTCAACAAGCTTTTGAAAATGCCAACGGACGTCCGCTGGCGGGCATCATTCAATCTGCTTCAATTATTGATGATCAGTTTTATATAGTGCTTAACAATGCCGATAAAATAGAGGTGGTTGAACCGGAAACATTCACTTCGGTAGGCACTATTGAGACTTCCCGCACACCGGTTTCTATTGTTTCAGACGGAAACGGGCAGGGGTATGTAAGCAATTTGTTTGATAACAGCGTATCGTTAATTGATTTGGAAAACATGGAGGAGACCGGGGCGACCATCGCAGTTGGCGCAAGCCCTCAGGCAATGGTACGGGTTGATAACAGGATTTTTGTTGCGAATAACGGTTTTGGAAATGACAATACGCTATCGGTGATTAATACCCAGTCGCAGACGGTTGAGACGACTATCACGGTGGGCAATGGACCGGCGGAAATGAATGTAGATCAGTCAAATCAAATTTGGGTGGTTTGCAATGGACTTATCGCTTTTGACGAAGATTTTAATCGCACCCCGGAGGATGACATACCCGGGAATGTTTCCGTCGTTGATGGAGCAACTGCCAACGTTATTTCAAATATAGATACGGGCGGTCATCCCAATGGTATGGCACTAAACGAACAAACCGGCCGCGGATACTTATTGAACAATGGTGTACAAACCATAAATTTAAATACGCGTGAAATTGAGGGAGAAGTTTTTATAGACCGGTTTTTCAACGCTATAGCATATTCGGCAGACAATGAGCTTATTTATGTTGGGCAAAGCAATGGATTTTTACAGCCCGGCCAAGCTATACGCTATAATCTAAATGGTACCGCTGTTGATTCATTTGCCGTTGGAATTGCCCCCAATGGATTCCGGTTTTTACAGAATTAGTGCCCGTCTCTTTTTAGGGATAAGGAGTACATTTTTTAATGATTTAACCACAGCTGAAATCTGCGGTTTCGGCTGTGTTTTTTTTATATAGAATATCAACTATCAAGCGAGCACTACATCTGAATTAATTTGTCGCAGCCTTTATCTTTCAGGATATATTTCACCTGTGGATAACTTATTGGTCTATTGTTATTTTTAATAAAGTGCGTTTTAATTCATTTTAAGGCCGATTTTTGGAAGAGCTTATTTGTTTTTTCTTGATGATTCATTACAGCTTCAGTTTTAAAAATGAACCCAAAATTAAGCAAGCATAAATCTCCGAAAAGCTAATTGTTAATAACTTCGGCAATTTGTGGAAAAGTAATTGATTTTTTACTTGCGGGCCTATCTGAGTCTTTTATATTATGAAGCACCGAGTCAAAAATTTAGTCAACTCACCTGCTTTTCAGGAATGTTTTCAGTTTAAAATTAAGTCAATTATCAGAGGTTATTATCTATGAAGTTTAGTCGTTTTTATACCCAGTCCGATTGGGAAGGTCCTTTCCAGGAAGTCAATTTTACAGAGCGTAAATCCGAGATCAAAAATCCGGATGGATCACTCGTTTTTAAAATGGATAAAGTGACCGTGCCCAAGAATTGGTCACAAATGTCAACCGATATTATTGCTCAAAAATATTTTCGCAAAGCAGGGGTACCGGCAAAAACGAAAAAAATTGAAGAAGAAGGCGTACCGGAATGGCTGCAAGCCTCCGAAGCGGATGAAGAGGCCTTGAAGAAAATGGATAAAGACGAGCGGTACCTTTCCGAGCACGACAGCCGTCAGGTCTTTCATCGCCTGGCCGGTTGCTGGACCTATTGGGGATGGAAACACGACTATTTTGACACGGAAGAAGAAGCAAAAGTTTTTTATGAAGAACTATCGTACATGCTGGCCAACCAAATGGCTGCACCCAATAGTCCGCAGTGGTTCAATACCGGCCTGCACTGGGCGTATGGAATTAACGGACCGGCGCAGGGGCATTATTACGTAGATGGGAAAAGTGGAGAAGTTAAAAAATCTGAAGATGCATACACGCACCCGCAGCCGCATGCGTGTTTCATTCAAAGTTGTGACGACAATTTGGTGAATGAAGGCGGTATCATGGATTTATGGGTTCGCGAGGCGCGCCTGTTTAAATACGGTTCCGGAACAGGCAGTAATTTTTCTAAAATTCGCGGTCAGGGTGAACCCCTGAGCGGCGGCGGTAAATCTTCCGGGCTGATGAGTTTTCTCAAAATAGGGGATAAAGCTGCGGGCGCAATCAAGTCGGGCGGAACCACAAGACGTGCAGCAAAAATGGTGTCGCTGGATCTTGATCACCCCGACATTGAAGAATATGTTAATTGGAAAGTCCGCGAAGAACGGAAAGTGGCTTCTATTGTAACAGGCTCAAAAATACTGGAACGTCACCTCAAAAGTATAATCAAACTATGTAACAAGCCGGTAGAAATTGACGGGCGAACGTTTAATGGCGCAGTCAGCCGCGATCCATTGAAAAATGAGGAGCTGGGCAAAGCCATTAAAAAAGCTAAGCAAGATCAGGTGCCGCTAAATTACGTTGAGCGCGTGGTGCAACTGGCCGCGCAGGGCTTCACTGATCTGGAATTTGAAACCTATGATACCGACTGGGATTCCGAAGCGTATAATACCGTAAGCGGGCAGAATTCAAACAACTCCGTTCGTATTCCCAACAAATTTATGCAGGCGGTGAAGGAAGATGACATCTGGAATCTGTACTGGCGCACCGAAAAACGTAAAGCAGCCGAAGAAGGGCGTGAACCTGAGCCCTGTGATTCTATGCCGGCGCGCGAGCTGTGGAATGATATTTCACATGCGGCCTGGGCCTGTGCTGACCCCGGTGCCCAATATCACGATACGATTAACGAGTGGCACACCTGTCCCGAAGACGGCCCCATTAACGCCAGTAACCCGTGTTCGGAATATATGTTTTTGGATAACACAGCGTGCAATCTGGCGTCACTCAACTTGATGAAATATTTCAAAACAGAAGAATGCCAGGATTTTGATGTAGAGTCCATCCGCTATGCATCACGCCTTTGGACCACCGTGCTTGAGATTTCAGTCTTAATGGCGCAGTTCCCATCCAAAGAAATTGCCGATCTTTCCTACGATTTCCGTACGCTGGGGCTTGGCTATGCCAACCTCGGTGCGGCGTTGATGGTGAAAGGCGTTCCGTATGACAGCGCTGAAGGGTGCGCCATTGCCGGTTCGCTTACGTCTATTGTACACTGCAAAGCCTATGCTACCAGTGCCGAACTGGCTTCGGAGCTGGGCACTTTTGAACGGTATGAGGACAATAAAGAGCACATGCAGCGGGTGATTCGCAATCACCGCCGGGCCGCATATAATGTTGATCCCGACGAGTATGAAGACCTTACGGTAAAACCGATGGCTATTGATGCCAGCCAGTGTGATGATTATCTGGTACAGGCGGCGCGTGAAGATGCCGATAATATGCTGGAAATGGGCAAAGAGCACGGCTTCCGTAACGCGCAGGTAACCGTGTTGGCACCTACCGGAACCATTGGTTTGGTGATGGATTGCGACACCACCGGCATCGAGCCCGATTTTGCATTGGTAAAATTCAAGAAATTGGCCGGCGGCGGATACTTCAAAATCATCAATCAGTGCGTACCGCGCGCGCTCGAAAATCTTGGCTACAACAAAGAGCAGCGGGATGAAATTATTGCGTATGCCAAAGGCCGCGGCACGCTGGACGGCTGCCCGCATATCAATGAAGAGAGCCTGCGCGAGAAAGGCTTCGGAGATGAGCAATTTGAAGCTATCGAAGAAGCGCTGCCCAGCAGCTTTGAAGTGAAATTTGCCTTCAACCAGTGGACGCTCGGCGAAGATTTCTGCAAAGAGGTGTTGGAGCTGACCGAAGAGCAGCTCTCCAACCCACAGTTTGATATGCTGCGACATCTTGGGTACAGCAGTCAAGAAATTCAGGATGCGAATGATTACGTATGCGGTACCATGACCGTGGAAGGCGCTCCGCACCTGAAAGATGAACACTTGCCCGTGTTTGATTGCGCTAACAGATGCGGTCGCACTGGAACCCGGTACATCAAGCCCGGCGGACATATTCGCATGATGGCCGCTGCACAACCGTTTATTTCCGGGGCGATTTCGAAAACCATCAACCTGCCCAAAGAGGCGACGGTCGATGATTTCAAAGACGCCTACATGGATTCGTGGAAGCTTATGTTGAAAGCAAATGCGCTCTATCGCGATGGTTCCAAACTCAGTCAGCCCTTAAACAGCCTCGGTGATGTATTTGAAGATCTGAATGATGAGGATGATTTGGATGAGAAAACGACCGCCGCACAGGATGATGTGGTAAAATCAGCTGAAAAAATTATTCATAAATACGTGGCCAAGCGCAAGCGCCTGCCCAATCGCCGAACAGGGTATACCCAAAAAGTAAAAATTGGCGGACAAAGCGTTTATCTGCGCACTGGCGAATACGATAACGGACAGATTGGTGAAATCTTTATTGACATGCACCGCGAAGGCGCGGCTTTCCGCAGCCTGACGAACTGTTTTGCCATTGCTATTTCGCTTGGCTTACAGCACGGCGTTCCGCTCGAAGAATTTGTAGATGCGTTTACATTCACCAAGTTTGAACCAAGCGGCATGGTCAAGGGAAGCCCCCACGTGAAAATGACCACTTCGGTGATCGACTTTATTTTCCGTGAGCTGGCGGTAACATATTTGGGTCGCGAAGATCTGGCTCACGTTGACGCCGAAGAAATGCTGACGCGCAAGCTGCGTCCGTCGGAAGAAGAAAAGAAAGGCTCTGATTCCGCAGCATCGCAGACCGAGGCTCGAACGCAACCGCAGACCGAGCAACCCAAGCAAGAGCCGGTTGGAGATGGTGGTGCAGCGGCTGCCGGCGAAGCCGAACAGGGCAGTTACCAAAGCGACTATGAGCAAGCCAAAGAGTTAGGCTACACCGGTGATTCGTGCCCCGAATGCGGCAGTATGACGATGGTTCGTAACGGTACCTGCCAGAAATGTATAACTTGCGGTTCTACTACCGGTTGTTCGTAATTTGTAATAATGAATAAAACATGACAGGTCTTAGTGGAACTTGCCATGTTTACTTTTAAAGCCTGTCGGATAAACGACAGGCTTTTTTTATCATTTTCTTTGTGGGAAATGTTCTAATTGTAATTTTTTATAAGCGAGTTATTTAGTTTTAAAACACGGGCTTAAAAGCATGAATAGTTCGAAAAATGAATCTTATGAGCAGGCTTTTATCATTAAAGGGGAAAACCTTAAAAATATTGATGCTTTATTTAACACATTTCCAGGTGATTCTAAATATCGAATAGAAACAAAAGATAAATATGAAAATGAATATGAAGATGTTAAAGAAGTTTTAAATTTAGAAAACTCATCTCTAAATCCTATCCAAAGAATTACAATTAGTAGTTATTCACTTCGGCCAAGTTCAAGTATACGACTTAGTTTCGAGAAAAATACGTATGCTAATATACGTTGTTCTGTAGATGCTGAAAAAACCAAAGCACGGTCTTATTTTAATTCCTTAGAGGGAAAAATAATTAATACGAAGCCTTGGTATTCCCGTTTGGCAAAAGCTGATTTTATAACTTACTCTATTTCACTTTTTGTAGCATTTATTATCTTAGTTTTAATTCTAGCCGCTTTAAATTTTTTTGGCGAAAGTACTAGAGAATTAAATGATCAAGAGGATGCGATGATTAGATTACTAGGTTTTTTAATTATTGGGTCCGTTTTTGGGATTGGATGGGGGTTAAATAAAATTAGAAGTAAAATATTTCCTGATGGTTCATTTGCCTTAAATCAGGGTTTAAAGAAATATGAGTTGTTAGAAAAAGTACGCTGGACAGTTTTCGTTGGTGGCTCAATTACTATGGCTATAAGTTTATTTTTTTTACTATTTGGAAAGTTGTAACAATTCAATTGTACAATGACAAGCTGAAATTTTATGAAAATACTCTACATCTTTCCGCACCCCGATGATGAATCTTTCGGTCCGGCACCGGCCATTGCCGCCCAAAAACGCGCCGGCCACGAGGTGTATCTGCTCACCCTAACCAAAGGTGAAGCCACCAAACAGCGTCACCGCCTGGAGGTGAGTAAAGAGGAGATGGGCGAAATACGCTTCAAAGAAATGCAGTGCGTTGAAAAAGTTCTTAACCTCGATGGGATGACGGTTTTAGACCTGCCCGACAGCGGACTGAAAGAAATGGACCCGCGCGAAATTGAAGCCGTGATCAACGATTACATCACCCAAATAAAACCCGATGTGCTGGTTACCTATGCCGTGCATGGCGTGAGTGGATTTGAAGATCACCTGGTGCAACATGCGGTGGCAAAGCGCGTATATTGCGAAATGAAAGATAATGGCAGTGATTATTTAAAACGGCTGGCGTTTTTTACCCACTACAGCGAGAAGGAGGTAGAAAGCAAGTTTAATTTAAAATCATCGGATCTGGAAGAAATCGATTGTTGGGTGGAAACAACCGATGCGGACATGCAAAAGTTTTACGAGGCGCTGGATTGCTATGAAACCTATCAGCAGGTGATTGAAGACAGCGGCGTAAAAGATGCCGTGGGCGGGAAGGTGCCGTTTGAGTTTTTTCAAGAAAATTATGATTCGCCGGTTGGTAGTGTAACAGAGGAATTATAATAAGTGCCCCATGTGTCATTCCGCACCCCGATGCGGAATCTCGCAGGGGTACAAACGTTGATTCAATTTCTTACCTATATCAACGGTTATTGCTATACGAGATCCTGAATCTCCCAAAGGGATGCCTTCGGCGAAGTTCAGGATGACATAAGTTAGGGCTATAAAGCTAATTGACTTTAAATCATTAAAAAAAGAAATGGCACAATTTGAGGCATCAAATAAATATCCATTTTGGCTGCAGGCCACCGTCATATTGCTGGGCTTGTGCCTGTTTTTTGTAGTTCTCAGCTATGGTAAATTTATATTGATGCCGTTGGCTCTTTCTGCCTTATTAGCCATGCTGCTGGAACCATTAAGCCGCCGTTTCGAAAAAATAAAGCTTGGCCGCGGTGTTGCCATTGTATTAAGCATGGTGTTGGTTTTTCTATTGCTTGCCGGGGTGTTTTCACTGCTTTCGCTTCAATTTGTAGAATTTGCTGACCGCCTGCCGGAGGCCGGTAATCGTTTGCAGCAGGTAAGCACCGATTTACAGCAATTTTTCCAAACCACATTTGGCATCGCTCCGGAACGGCAGATTCAATTTATTGAGCAGGGCGTACAAAAACTGATTGACCGAAGCGGGCAGTACGCAAGCTCGGCACTGGGAGCAACGACAAGCGTTTTTACCACGCTTGGGCTGCTGCCCATTTTCATATTTTTCATGATGTATTACAAAGAAATGTATCCTACCTTTTTGCGGAAGGCCCTGAATGCAGACCGAAACAGCTCGCTTCAAACAGTCATTCTCGGCATTCAGTCGGTAACGCGAAATTACTTGGTGGGTATGATTATCGTGATTGTAATACTGGGCATTTTAAATGTGATTGGGCTTTGGATTATTGGTCTGGAGAATGCACTGTTTTTTGCCACCTTTGCGGCAGTATTAGCCATAATTCCATATATCGGTATTATTATTGGCAGTTTGCCGGCCATTCTCTACGCGCTGCTTTTTTCAGGCTCGTTGTGGATGCCCGTAGGCGTTATTGGGGTTTTTGCCGTGGTGCAATTCTTGGAGGGAAATTTTATCACCCCGAATATTATCGGTTCAAAGGTAAGCATCAATCCGTTTATGGCACTTATTGCGCTGCTGGTGGGTAGTCAGGTGTGGGGCATTGTGGGTATGATTTTGTTTGTGCCTTTTGTGGGGATTTTGAAATGCATTTTTGATGAGGTTGATGAACTGCGCCCCTTCGGTTATTTGCTGGGAAATACCGTTGAATATTATCCGCAAGATGACTCCCATCAGAATACTGTAGAATAGTAATAGGGTAGATTAATATTCTCAATTTTCAGGTTATTCCACAGAGCTATACTAAAGAGGCACAAAGTTTCACCAAAGGGTTTCTTCGTGTAACTTTGCGTAGCGGTTTTTTGTGAAGAAATGAAAATCAGATATCAAACAGCCGCTTTCGGGTTTTCCACATTGCATCAAAAAAGGGAGTATAGGAGACCTTGCTCATCGTGTTGAGGTCTTGAAGCAGCGTATTTTTTTCACCCAGGAAATGGAAGACTTCGTCCATAGTATTATTCATAAAAAGCTGTTCAAAAATGCGCAATGCCGTGCGGGGGTGATGATAAATAATATGCAGCAGCCACAAATCATAGGCCCGGTACCGAAATGATGAGCGGTGGGGGAGGGCGGGTTTTCCTTCACCAATCAATCGGTCAATAATGGCCTCCACATGCGTTTGAATGCGCGAAAAGGTGTAGCCGGTACTGGGTTTGGTGAGCCCGCCAACCGTACCCATGTTAATTACGCGCGGGGCGTATTGCGGAGCGTAGCAGTGATCCTGCATGGGAATCTCGCCGTATTCGGTCCGCAAAATTTCATAATCAAGGGGGCGTAAATCGAATTTATTATGTAGATAAATGGCTAACTTTTCAGAATAAAAATCCTTGGATTTCACCGCATCCGAAAAGATGGTGTATTCCAGCATTGCTTTTTTGGGAGTAACCGGCAGTATATAAACAAAGGCAATGCCATTGGTAAAGGTGGCATCAAAATCCATGAGGGTGATGGTCTGCGGATCGAATTTGGCAGATTGAGTTTGTATTTCGGTTCCCAGGAAATGCTGAATTAATGGATAGTGCGGGGTGTCATCTTTAATGGCCGGTGGGGTCAGGCAACTTTGAAAAATATACGAAGCCGTGTAGCGAGTATCTTTGGTTTGCAGGGTAGCTTTTGCTTCATCGCCTTCCATCGATACAACGGCAGTTTCTTTCAAATCTACCGTGGGATGTTTGCGAAGTTCCTGCAATATAGCCTTGCTGAATGCTCCGCTTTTAAGGCTGTGATAGGCATACTTTTCCAGGGGTTGGGTAATGGTTTGATCATCAAAGGCCACGGTTACCTGATCCCAGCTTTTGTGGAGAAGTTTTTCAAAAGGCGGTTTTCCCTCATGCCAAAAACTCCAGGTTTTGTCGTTTTGGGGGCTCAACGCTTTATCAGTGACCAGTATTTCTTTGTCGGCCAGCGGAGAATGGATGAGGCGATAAGCCAGACTCAATCCCGACAATCCCGCTCCTGCTATGATATAATCGTAGTGCCGGCTCATGCTGTTTTATCATCGGGTGAAGAAAAGGCTACATTTTTTTTCGGGGCGGTGTCAACATTGAGAGAAAAAACATCGGGGCGGGCGTAATGGCCGTTGCTGTCCATATACAAATTTCCCTCGCTGATAAGATTCAATGGAGCCTCGGCATAAAAGATCCCGGCCTCATCATACACCGGTTCCATAATGTAGTTGCTGTCCGGTGCGATGAGTGCGCTTCCGCCTTTTAAAATACGTTCATCATTATCCACCGGTATGGATTCAATAAGTTCATAAACGGCCTTGTCATTTTCTGTTAATTCGAGTGATTCAAGTCCCTCCAAGATATCACTTTTTGAGGCAATACCCCCGCTTGCGGCCACAAAGCACTGTCCTTCAAAAGCGTAATGGCGGCTGCACAATTGATGAAGTTCTTTAACATAGGGCCATTGTGCCACATGAATGGATTCATTTTTTGCGTGCATAGCCGCGCGAGCCATCGGCATCCAGTGTTCCCAGCAAATAAGTCCGCCAATGCTTCCCCAGGGCGACTCCATTGATGTGAGCGTGCTGCCATCACCCATGCCCCAGATGAGGCGCTCGGTATAGGTGGGCATAAGCTTGCGGTGGATGGAATAAGAGCCGTCCTGTTCAAAGTAAAATTGGGTATTATAAAGGGTGTGCCCGTCTTTTTCGTGGGCACCCATTACCACGCAGATATTTGCGGCTGCAACAGCGTCCTGCAAATCAGATAATGCTTTAGATTCAAGCCGGATGGCATTTTTGGTGAGGAGACGATACAGAATTTTGGCCGGGGGGTGATCCCAGAGTCCGGCCTTGGGGGCAACATCAAGCCATACCGGATAGCCCGGCAGCCATGTTTCGGGGAAGACAATCAGGTCGGCCGAGGAGGCTGCTTCATTAATAATTTTAATTGCCTTGTCAACACTGGCCTGAAGATTTAAAAATACCGGTGGCTGCTGGACCAGGGCAATGGTTGGATTTCTTTTATCCATTGATACTGAGATATTACTATTTAATAATTACGTGGTTAATTCCCCGACCCTTTGGTCAGTGACAGTTAAAAAAAGAAGATACGTAAAAATATCCATTAATCCCCTCTGGATGGGTGTAGGGGTGGGTTATAATGGAAGAAATCATTTTTGTGTATCTTCTGCTTCTCGATCCCCCAACGGCTCTGCCTCGGGGTGGTTCATTACGCTCGAAGTTATAAATTAACGATAGCC
>Ga0306901_1000282_pt1 | contig 24389 bp, 47 predicted proteins | sample AntRauMFilla3767_FD_190431 | JGI IMG/M metagenome (GOLD analysis project Ga0306901, IMG submission 190431) | Saline lake microbial communities from Rauer Islands, Antarctica - Metagenome Filla 3 #767 (v2) (version 2) | ecosystem: Environmental > Aquatic > Non-marine Saline and Alkaline > Saline ... | reverse complement strand
CTTCAATCAGTTCCGATACTTTCATCGTTTTCTTCCTCGTAGGTAAAAGAGTTTCGTTCTTGTTTGTCTTCGTCGAGCAGGGTCCTCACTACATCTGCGGCGCTACAGTCATCTAACGGCCTTTTAAGCACCCCTACCAATGACTGGACTTGGACACAGGAGTTTCCGTCATACTGGATCTTGACCATCACTGTGCCATCGGTCATAGACGCCCTGTAGACGGTAGCATCGAGCAGCTTCATATCGTGTTCTTTGGCGATTTCATTCGCCTCCTCAACACGCTGTTCGCCCACCTTCCGAATGTGCTCACGGCTCTCGTCAGACCGCTCAACCTCCACTCGATAGACGGTGACAAAGGGGCTTTGGTGCATTACAGCCATCACTGATTCCTCAGGAGGTGGCGTAGGATACGGGCGATATTGTGGGCATCGTCATGACCTCGGTGGTGCGTCCCTTCCAGTTCTAGGCCAATCTGTTGTAGAGCCTTCGCCATCCCCGGCCCCTTGCTTCGTCCCTTCATGAGGCCAAAGAGCGTCTTGACGTTCAGGTGGGACTTACCAAAGGGGTACTCCAGATACTTACGCTTAGCCTCCGTCTCGAACATGATGCGATCATAGTCACCCCACGAGCACCAGAGTCTACTGTGAGAGAGGTACTGAGTCTGGAGTGTCTCGAACGCCTCGTCCAACGTAAGGCCTGTGGCAGCCATCTGTGGTGTGATGGTAGTCAACTCCGTACAGAAGTCGCTGATACGGCTCTGTAGGGGATTAACGAGGATGCTCCGCTTGTCGTAGATACGACCTTCCCTCGTGTTCAGGACGCAGATACCAATCTCGATGATCTCAGACACCTGACCAGTGGGCGGGTGGGAATCCCAGCAAGTGGATTCTACGTCCACCACGAGAATGTCATTCAGATTTGGTGCCATCGGTGTCAGCATCCTTCCCGGATTCCTCCGGGATCTCAAAGGTGTCTTGGCTTCCACGTACATACGCCATGAAAGCAGCGGCAATCAGGAAAACAGCAAGCAGTGCAATTACAAAGTAAATCATCAACCTTCTCCAAAGTATTGTCGGTAGTGTTTCAGCTCGGCAATCGAAGCCCGCAGGTCATCCAGACCACGGTGTGCTAGATCGCCCTTCTCGTAAGGGGGAATGTCCCACCTCTTAGCTAACTCTTTCAGTGTCGATACGTCAATGTTCCGGTAGGAGAACATTGACGACAGCATCGGCATATGGTGTTCCAGAAACTTTCGATCGTAATGGACGCTGTTCCCGCACATGGGCGGTTGTAGGTCAGCGTGGTCCGTACCCTTACCATGAAGGTAATTTCGATACAACCAGCCTGACATAGCGAGGGCCACCTCTTGCGTGTCTCTATCGGATTCGAGACACTGCTCGATCAGCCCTGAGTTTGAGTGGTGCTTACGTGCCCACTCCGTCATACCTTCCAGTACGTACCGTGGCTGGGAGACGATCATCACCTTGTGATCAAGCTCAGTGAGGTTACTGTCACATACCACAATAGCTACCTCCAGAATGGGAATCTCGCTCAGGGGGTAATCTGGCGAAGGGATACCTCCCGTCTCAATATCGACGAAAGGTAACAAATCCAGCCCATCGGTAGTATGGTACATCGTCAGTCCTTTATGAGTGCTAGACGAGCAATCCAGTCTTCGGGTAGCTCGATCAACGCAGTGAATATATCGGATCGTAGTAAACCCTGCAAGGCAAGATCCTCTAGGTCGTTACGGGCTCTCTGGGACCCTTCCAGAGCAGCGGTCCACAGGGACTTCTCCCATGCGTCCATCTCTCTATCGTCGGTAGCAAGTTCCAGCCTCTTCCAGACGTACTCGACTGCAGAGTCCATACGACCCTTGTTGTACCTCTTGAGGGCACCTGTCTTGGTGAACAGGATTTCGATATGAGTGCGGGCCTTTCTAGCTGTTTCGGCGGCTTTTAGCAGCATTCTCGATCTCCAAGAGAATCTCGATAGCCTCAGTTATCCGGGGTGACTCGTGCCCGTTGATAAGCATGGTGCGAACCCACCAAGGTGCATTGTTACGGCGTGGCTCCAGTAGCTCCACAATGTTCTTCTGTAGGCTCCTACGACGCCATATCTTCCCGGCGTCCCTAGCCTCTTGGGCCAGTAGCTCCACGACTCGATAGATCTCTTTAGGTACGTCCGGCATCTCTGGCATGGTTACTCTAGCTCCAATAGGTGTAGATAAGAGGGCGTAGGCGGTAGACCGTGTTGAAATCGTTGAAGATCCCTGTCTTGTAGGCGAAGAGCCTCAGGTCACGCGGTACCTCTACGTTCCAATCCGTAAGGAAATGCTCCCTAAGCTCCGGTGTCGCCTGCGGCTCTGGTACGAGTTCGTCTGCACCCGTCATGGAATCCCAGAGCCCTCCGGGTATCCTACCTGTAGAAACCACATCAAAGTGGTCCAGCGCTTCCTGTACGTCTTCGCTCTGCGAGTCCACCAACGCTTCCGGGGTCGACACGTCAGGGTGCCGATACATGCTCCCCGCATTGTAGGGCCAGAAGCCTTTCATGTTGGACTCTTCCAGAGCGTCAATAGCCACGGCAGCTTTGTCGTGGTGAATCCAGTGCTCTACCGTGGAGATAGCTCCATCGGACTCAAACCAATCCGGCTGTGTAAACGGCTGGAAGTGAAGGACCGTGGGTAGGCCAAACTCGGGCTCGTAGGTGAGTGTGTCAAGCAGTCGAGCGTCATCGGAGACATACCCCAGAATCGAGCGGCCCAGCGCATAGCGGAAGTGATCCTTGAGCACCGCACGAACCTCGTCAGGCTCCGTACGTAACCACTCACGGAACTCGTCCTCTACGGTATCGCTATAGAGCACGTCTCGATTGATACGGGGGTCTGTGACCTCCAGCGTATCCTCGTCATACTCCACATCTGTAAGGCCGTAGCCCATTATTTTCGCAATGTACTGTCCCATATCTCAGCCCCAATAAGTGTAGAGAACCGGTCGCAGACGATAGACCGTGTTGAAGTCCTCGAAAACACCAGACCAGTGCGCAAAGAGCTGGATTTCCATCGGGATATTAAAGCCCCAATCGTTCCGAAGGTGCTCCAGCAGCTCAGCTCCCTCCTCAAAAGGGCATTCGTAGCCTTCCCCATGCCCAATCATCACATTGTAGGTACGAGACCGGAGACGACCTTGGCGAATACCAAAGTTGCCGGTATCTTCACATTCTTCGATGGGTTTGAGAAGGTGCTCTGGGGTCTCCCGGTCGGGATAGCGAAGCATTGGCCCTTCGTAGGGATAGATGCCATTTCGGTACACGTCATTATACAGATCGACCAGCTCGCTCTCCATCGCATCTCGCGCTACGTGGTCGTAGTAGTCGATACTGTCATCGTACCGGGTCCACCCAGAAACCGTCACTGGCTGGAACAGGAGGACGTTCTCTTCCCCAAACTCAGCAGCATGTGTAAGTGGACTGTGGAACAGGGGGGTGCGGATACCATGCTGTTCTACATGGTCTTCGATACCCATGATAAGGAGATTGACATAAACCTCTTCGACGCCCATCTCGTCTTTGAGGAGGGCTTCCACCTCGTCCGGGTTGGAGAGAACCCACTCGACAAACTCTTCAGTCTGGTCCCAACGTGTCTCATTATCGTTGAACCATTCCAAATTGAGGCGCTCGTCCGTAGCTTCCCACTGGTCGAGGTCGTACTCTAGGTCCGTTAGGGCGTAACCTAGCTGCTTATGGATTCGTATACCCATCGTCTTTGTCTCTCATAGTCGTAGTATTACGATAGGTATACGTACCAAAGGGTAGGGGTGGCGTCAAGCTCCCCATCCCTGATAGGGGTTGAGTGCCAACTGGAAGTTGGAGAATTTCTTCTGCTCCGTGACCTCTTCACCAGCCCACTCAGGCACCTCGAAGTCCTCGTCTTCCTCTTCGAGTTCGATCTCAGCAGTGATCAAGCCCTTGTTGTCACCGAAGAACTCGTCTACTACCCATGTATGGTCCCCAACTTCGACGTAGTTACGGACCTTGGTAATAAGTGGGCCGCAGAAGTCTTTGAGCATCTGGATAGCGTCGTCCTTCGGGATCTCGTACTCATACTCAGCCCGGACGAGCTGCTTGGAGCCATTCTCTTTGACCGTCAGGTAGCCCTGCTCGTCTTTGAGTCGTATCCTCACCGCAGCCCCTGCATCGGAGTCTCCCTCCGTAATGTAACCCTGCATGATCATGCTCTTCTTGTCGATCTGATCACGCCATGAGTCATCGGCTACCTTGTACTTACGCTCGATCTCTTCACCCATTCTGTGCTCTCCAGTGCTTAATTATCTGTCTGAGGTCATCGCAGCATTCTTCGAGGTCATCGTTAATCAATACTTCATCGAAGTGGGCTTCATCCTCGATCTCTTTGGCCGCCGTCATTAGCCGGGCCTGAATCTCTGCTTCCGTACGCCCACCATCTTCCCAGAGGCGCTGCTCTAGCACATCGAGGCTCGGAGGTACAACCATCAGTGATACGACCTGTGAGCCGTAAGCCTCTTTGAGCTGTTGGAGCCCGTGGCGCTCGATCACAATCACGAGGTCATTGCCCTGTCTCATTGGGCCTACGAGGTCCTTGTGAGCGTTCCCGTAAATATTACCGTGGTACTCGGCGTGCTCTAGGAACTCGCCGTTGTCGACCATCTCTCTGGCTCGCTCAAGGCTCAGAAAATTGTAGTCTACACCATCCACTTCACCCTCACGGGGAGAGCGGGTAGTGACGCTTACGACTTCGTGGAGATCGGGGATATTCTCGGCAGCCCACCTCGTGATCGTGGTCTTACCAACGCCGGAGGGTCCAACTACTGCAAAGATATAGCGGTCTGCGGGGTCCATAATCAATTCTCCGTCTTCATCTGAGTATGTGGAGGCCACCAACCGGTCCATCTCTTTGGAAGCCTCCTCGTCAATCTCAGGGGCTATTGAGGCCATAGCCGTCACGTGGTCGGCGGCCTTCTGGATGAAATTCGAGTCGTCTGAGTTACTCATTGGTTCACCGAAATTTAACGTGGTACAGCGATACCGTTTGACCGGACTCGTCAGTGATGGAAGGGACACGAACAGTGCTACCCCTTTTTGAGGTGTAAAAGAAGACCGTATCCTCCCCAACATCATCACGATCCAAAGCCACAGTAGGACAGGGAGTAGGACTCTCCTGAGCGTACCAGTGCATCCGGGTCACGTCGATAGAGTCGAGATAACGCTTTTTACCGTTCTTGTCCGGGTCGACAAACCACAAGGGGCCGTACCACTCGACCTCCTCACCTCCGGGAGAAACCCGCACCAACACCAACATAACTTCGTGTCTCTTGCGTCTCTTGGTAGGGAGGTCTTTGAACTTGTGGGGTCGACCTTTTTTATCGAAGGCGACGAATTGCAACTGAAATCTCAGCTCGCCTTGGCTTACCTTATCAATCTGAGACTGAAGTCCCTCAAGAAGCTTACGGGATTCGACGCCGGTCAGGGTCTGCTCCAGTGTCGAAAGCGAGGCGTTAGATAGGTCGTGCATCATACTCCTGAAGGGTTAAGACTCTTGTGACTCTGAGGAAGTAAGATTGAGCGGCTGCATACCCAACGAGGTGAGGTACTCGACCGTCTCGTCATGGTCCAGCTCGAATACGAAGAAGCTCTCCGTCTCTTCGTACCCCTTGAAGTCCGGGAAGTCCTCTCGCACAGCATCTTCGATGTGCTGGTCGTCAAAGGCCCACGTAGCAGCGTAGCGGTCCGCATCAACGATCCACACGCCGGTCAGGTCTGCTAGGAATTCCGCAGTCTCACAGTTGTCTTCTACGCGATATAGCCATCCCATTAGCGGGCTCCAAAAGAAAAGAGGACGTCAATCAAGACGTCCTCCTAAGTATCACAGTTGTTTTGGGGTGTCAAACAGACCAGAAAGTCTTGAGGCCTTCACTGGAACTAGTGGGAATGATCAAGGCCAGCAACTACTCTGCTGCGGGGCGTGATCTGGGGGTCTCAGGTAACGCTATCAGGAAGCGTTTGAAGACCTACTATGACGGCGACTTGCCTTGATTAGTACCGGAGGTGAGACTCGAACTCACACTGAACGGATTCTAAGTCCGCTTCCTCTGCCATTGGGATACTCCGGCTGGAGCCTTAGTTCGCCTCATGTGGCGACACCCACCACCATAAGAAATGGAGGCGGTGGGCCGGGTGCGACCCGCTAAGGCAGTAACAGTGACGGGACTCGAACCCAAACGTGGACTCTACGCCCACGTGTAGAGCTGCATAGGCTCTCGCTGGCCTCCGGGATGCCTCCCGGCCTCCACTGTTAAAATCCTATGTCGAGATCCGATAAGGAACCTCGATCGTTCTTCACACCAACGGCACGATCTTGCCTGTTGATGGTTGAGACTATGATGGCCTTCTCATGCTTGTCAAGCTGTTCCTGTAATGCGTCCAGCTTAGCTTCATACTCGTTGCGAGGGCTAGCAGGAGTCCTCCAGTAAAACAAGCCCGGCATGAGAGACTGCCTTACTACATCGGGATCGTCGGAGCAGGCAAAGGCATCGTACTTGCCTCCCGGTAGGTCATCCTGCTTGATTATGAGAATATCAGCCACCTGCAGCAGGCCCCCAACCGCCTGTGTGACGATCGTTAGCGTGATCCTCTACTTCTTTCTTGAAGGCAAGAGCTTCTTCCTCTGCATCCTCAGGAAAAGAAGCGGCTCGGATGGCGTGCTCCTCCGTATAGACCGTAACAACCCATTTCGAGGGAAGCCGGAGCATTCCGGGGTGCTCCAAAACCACCTTTACAGATATGATCTTAGATGGATCTATTGAAAATCTTTCAGTCAGTTCAACTACCATCACTCAATCTCTTCCAGAGACTGGATCTTATCCTTGAGGTCGCCCTCTGGGAGAGTATCCAGATCATCCACCAGATCCTGATTAAGGGCTCCGGCTTCGAGTCCCCCAAGATAATGCAGGCCGTCAGGTACTTCCTCAAAATCCCACTGGAGATGTAACATACCGTCCTCCCAAACATGCTTGTGGTCTGGAAGGCCCAGCGTATTAACGAGGTTCTCTAACCGCACTCTCATACAGATCTCCGAAGTAATAGTGCTCAGGGAGGGACTCGAACCCTCACGGGCATATGCCCACAGCATTCTTAGTGCTGCGCGTCTACCAGTTCCGCCACCTGAGCATGTAGTACGTATCCTACCATAGCAATACGTACCTAGTCAACACATGAGTCAAGAGATTTCTTCCGGGCCTTCGTAGCCTTCTAGCTGGATAGGCTGGATAACACCTTCTTCCAGTAAGCGGAGAGCCGTTGCTGCTCGACACTCCCGAAGGAAGTCACCAAAGGCCGTGGTATCCGACTCGACGAAGGCCTGCTTGAACGCCTCTTCCCGGTCCCACCTGATGCCGAAAGGCTCTTCCTGCATCAGCATATGGATACCGTAAACGTCGTACTCGTTTCGGAGCTTACTTTCGCCCTCAGGACAGCCCCAGCAGGCGTCATTGCCGCCGTAACTAATGGTGTACGTAATCCACGGTTCTGATTCGTGGAGATCGTCGTACATGAGTTCACCGCTGAAATCGCAACGGTGCTCTTTGACGGCATACCGGACGCCTATCTGTTCACCAGTCTCTTGCGAATACCGTGGCTTGACTTCCAAGACTCGCATCAGGAGCCCCCTCGAAAGGCACCACGCAACTGAGCATCATCCAGCTCGACGTACTCCTCGAAGCTGAACCCGTAGTCATCGCCTACCGGGGGGAGGTCCTGTTCGTCCCCTTCCGCCACGAAGTCTACCAGTTGGCGGTAGCAATCGACACGGACGATCGGGTTGCCGTTGTCTCCAATACGTGTGGAGAGACCGAAACCCGTCTCGCTCTCCACATCGCCTTTGACCATCTCGCAGAAGATGATGCGGGGGAGATACTGAATGTCATTCCAGCGACTCCGGCCACGTTTGAGGGCCTCTTGAAGTACCCAAGGGAGGTCGGAACCCGTCCAGTGAGAGTACATGTAAATGCCGGAAGTGGACCCGTCTTCATCACACTGGTCCACAAAATAAATGTTGCCTCGATCGCCCATAGTCGTATCACCTCATAAGGTAGGGTTGAGATGGGATTGTCGTAGTCGTCTTGCCCTTATGTCAAGGGTCTTTTTAGAGGAGCGAGTGGGACTCGAACCCACGTATGCTAAAAGCATATCCTCGCATTAGCAATGCGGAACTTTACCAGCTCAGTCACCGCTCCATATTCCATACGTACCATAGAGCAAGGGGGCCGTCAAGTCTATTCCGATGCGTTCCGCATCAGTTTTGCCATCCGGTTGTTGCGTTTTTTCTCGACCTTGGCATGTTGACGGGCCTCAATAGACTCCCGGATCGAAGCTACCAGTGGGCTCTCCTCGTAGTAATCGCCCGCTGTAGATAATGCCCGGCCAATGCCAACGTGGCCTTCTCGTGTGCCAAGCACCCGTCTCCAGTGATCGTCTGCCGCCATAATAACGGCTTGGTCCAGCTTGAAGAGAAAGCGGTCTTTGACGAAATGATCAGAGTCAATATGAGTACCCACACTGATATTTATAGCCTCCTCAGGATATTCCCACGGTCGAAAGCTGATAGATACGGCAGGTTTCACTTGGGCATCATTCCGTAAGTAGAGCACCTTCTCGACAATATCAAACAGGAGCTGTTGGATCTCTTGGTTGGCTTCTTCTTTAGTCATTTTCGTACTCCACGAAAATCCAGTAGCCACCACGGGGCCGCTGTCCGTTGAAAGAGGGGGATAGATTCTTTCTCTCTACCTTCCCACATAAATTGCAGACCCGGTGCCGTACGTCGGCACTGAACTTCTCATTTTCAAGCCTACGCTTTTGGGTCTTCCTCTGCTCGGGGGTACCTGTGATCACAGAAGGCATGTGTGCCCTCTTGTAATGACAAAGCCGATACTCATACCTCCAGCTATGGAAGTGGAGGCGTCGATAAAGCCACTGTTTGATCTCTTTCCACATATAGAATCTCCTTGTATCGGAGGTAGGACCTAACTTACCTTACGGAGGATAGCATGGATCTTTGGAACTACCAAGCTGTTGTGAAACGTGTCGTTGATGCAGATACCATTGACGTTGATCTCGACTGCGGATTCCGCATTTACTTGAACCTACGGCTGCGTCTAGCACGCATCAACGCCCCAGAAGTCTATGGGGTTAAGAAAGGCTCCGAAGAGTACCAAAAAGGGATGGAGGCTACGGAAGCACTAGAGGCTTTGATGCCGGTTGGATCGGAAATCCGTGTCCACACAGAGAAGTCAGGCAAGTACGGGAGGTACATTGCAGAGGTCTATCTCGACGTGGAGGGGGAAGAGGTCAATATCAGTGATCACCTCGTAAGAATCGGCCATGCCGTATACCACGATTACTGAAAAGGAGTGGGAGGGGATCGAACCCTCAAGCCCCGGAGGACCGAACTTCTTTCGAGGAAGCCTGACGTGCCAGCCCTGTCAACCACTCCAAGGGGAGAGAGAGGGCCGGGACCAAAGGCCATATCCCGGCTTTAGGCACGCAGTGGAACCTCTCTCAGAGGAGGGTGAGGGAATCGAACCCCCGCGAGCCATAAGCTCGACACCGGTGTTCAAAACCGGAACATTACCTCTCTGCCAACCCTCCATACCCCTAACGTATCAGGGTACGTATTTATTCGTCAAGAGGAAGAGGGTCTTCTTTGAAGTTCCGGTCACACCACAAGACCGCTTGTGCTGCTGGGGCGGCCACACGGATCATCTGGTAGCGGTAGGTGGGGACATTGAGGTGGTTACATTCGCCGGGCTTGACCGCCTTCCCCACATGCTTCGTGATGAACACGATCCAGTCCCACGTCGTAGGAAGATACTCACGCAGTAAGTCAGAATGTCCCTCACGCACAGTGGCACTGATCAGCTCCAGAGCTTCTTCAACCGATAAAGATGCCACCTCGGACAGGCTCTCCTCAAAAGCCTCGGACAGGCGTTGGCAGGCGGGATCTTGACGCTCTTTAGCGTCTCTATGAACACCCTTAGTGTACCACATTTCCCAATAGCAATCTTGAGCGCGGAACCACTCATACAGCCAATATTGTAGGCGAGAATAATCCCACCTCTCGGGGTGGGACTCTCCAATCTGCCTGCTAAGGAATCTTGAGAACTCCGCTTCTTGATCTCGGGTCAAGTCATACCACCCGACTACTTGCCTATAGAGACTCATATACTTACCACTCGTGATCAAATATCATCTGCGCACTGCTCCGCACACTTAGTACAGCACTCGCAGATCTCTATCTCGCTGCCAACATCTTCGGCATACGGGCAATGAAGACCCATTTGGCCTTGTGCCCCACAGTCGCAGACGGGCGCATCCTCCTCTTGAACTTCTGCCTCGGTTTCCATTTTCAATCCATCAGGTGTTTGAATTTGTTTTTGAGATCGTCCCACAGATGGGATGCCTCTTCTTGGATCACGTCCTCTAGGTGATCCACGTACTCCCGGAACAGGGCCATCTCTTCCTTCAAGGCGAAGTTCCGGTAGACCATCTGGTCAAGGTCCTCTTTGATCTTGTCGGGGCCTTTGATGAACTCCGGCTTATCGTCGATCCAAACGTCCACCTCCACATCATGATACTCAACCATGAGGTCGTGCTTGTAGACGATGCCGGTGCGCCCGCAGAAGACGATCGGGATCTCGTTTGTGACCACCTCATATACTTCGCCTGCTACATGAGCACCATCATCGTGGCGCTTCGTCACGAGGTAGACGTGGTGGCCTGCATCGAGCAGCGTCTCTACCACGTCGTGCCACGTCTCAGGGTCTGCAGCGTACGTGTGATCAAAGTCAATTCCAATTTTCAGCGACATAGCACTGTCCTCTTACTGTAGGGATCGCATCACGTGAGCATACGTGGCGAGTAGTATGGCATCCTCAGACTCAAAGGGGTTGGTGGTCCAGTAGTACATACCCTTTGCTTCCAGCACAGAACCGTCACCCAGAGGCTCGCCGGGCTCGATACCCGTCAGATCCACACCGTACATGTGGACTCGTGTGGTAGAGGCTTTGGAGTTGCGAGCCACCCCATAGTACGTAAGCCACTCGGGCTCGACCACGTAGCCCGACTCCTCTCGAATCTCCATCACCGCCGTGTCAATGGGATCTCCACCCTCATAGCTACCCGTCAGGGCACAAGGGGACAGATCAAGGGACCACGGTGGTACGATCTCTTTTCTCAGAAGGAATTCGATCTGCCCGTCGTGAATTCGGTGCGGAAGGACGGCGACAGCTTGACCTTCCGAATGAGCAGAGTGGACGAAGATGTACTCTACGCCCCACTCTTCTAAGATCATCTTCTTGAGTTCAAGCCACTTGGTGGCAAACAGCGTCTCTATTTTAGGCAATTGCTACTCCGTATCTACATGTAGGGTTGTATCAACCCCGTGGTCTCTCAGTTCTTTGTCACAGGCCATAGCTCCCCGGAACGTGATGTTCTCAGGGTCTGCTAGGGTCCTCTCTAAAACGTCCCGTATGGCTGTTGCCCACTCTAAGGACGGCATAACACCCTCTCGACAGAGGTTATCAATGCCATTCCAGACTTGGTGCAGCACAGTGGTCATACCCAGCGGCGTAGACTCCAGCACATATAGATTAACGACCACTCTTCTGAGTCGATCCAGTTCAGCCCAGAAAATAGCCTCTTCTCCAGCCACCGCCGCCTCGACGGCAACAGCAAGATCCATTATGAGTCTGCCCTTTGAGTCGTTCATAATCTCTTGCTCGCCTCGATTGCTTCCTCCGGGGAGGAGCCAATCCGCCAGTACAGTGAGTTGGGATGGAAGCCTTGAGGCCAATCCATCCCCTCACTCTGGTGGTACTCTTCTGCCTTCATGTGACATTCAGGGCAGAGTGTAATCCCATTCTCTTTGACGTACCCACCATTCGGAATCTCATTCCGGTCAGTGATATGGTGGGCGTCCAGTTGCTCTACCTCAGACTCAGGCGCTCCACACATGACACAGGCGTGTCCGTCCCGCTTGAATACCTGCTTGCGGAAGCGAGCCCGTATGTCTGCTTTGGAGAGCATCTAGAGCCTCAGTCATTGACCCCCAAGGGAGCCGTAAGTGTTGACCACATCAATCGTGCTGGTACGACGGAGTTCACCGTCTTCCGTCTCCTCCATCACGTAGATTACGGGGTCACGAAAATCGCCTTCCTCCAAAACCTCGTAGGCATCTGATACCTTGGGGAAGGCCTTTGCATCCCACACCTTATCAGACAAGGCATCACCCGTCCAGTAGGCGGTAATATACTCTATCCCCGTAGCGGCGACCTGCAGCATATCGGTGATCACGAAAAATTCTCTCTTTACTCCACTCATTGGTCTTCCTTCTCTTGGTTAGCCATTAGGCGGCCAATGCGACTCAGCTCTTCCTCAGGTTTGGGATCTACTCGACGGACAGCGGAAGGGTCGAAGTTCTCTCTCACCTCTTGTGCTATCCTATCAGCAGCGCGACTCATTGCTCCGTTGCTACCACTTGATCCGGGAGCTGATCTTGAATCCACAGCGATCATGCCGGGCTCCATTACAAAACCGTAGACCGTCCCATCCTTACGGTAGGCCACGCCATTCTTAATCGTCAGTTTGCTCATTGGCACCCTCTTTTGACTCAACTATCACACGTGGCCTTGGCTGGGCGGCTACCGCCTTACGAACATCTTCTCGAATGGCTGCACCCGCACGTTTCCTGAGCTGCCGGAGATAGGGGTTACTGTAGTCCATCGTGGAGGCGACACCAATAGCATTATGCCAAGGTATCAGTTCCTCGTCAGGGAGGTCTGAGAGCTTCGATAGGCAGAGTCTACCCATGATAACTCCCAAGGCTACCTCCTCTTTCCAAGAACGCAACAGGAGCCATCTGGAGACACCATGCTTGACGGCCTCGAACTCAACCCGCTGCACAACGTCCACCTCCCCTGTCGCTTCCTCAATGAACGTGTGGATAAGAGGATCAACGGTGTGGTAGACGAACAGACGGGGTGCCTTATCGCCCGTCCATTCATCTAAAGGTACGTCCCCAAGGTCGATAGGCTCCGGGATCAGAGAGAGGGTACCAGCGTCTACATACGCCTGCCAGTCCGGGGTCTTCCACCCCAACGTGGCATTATAGACCGTGCCGTCGTGCTCGATAGCTATGGCCCCGCTGTTGAAGAGCGAGCCCTCTGTCCATCTACCCTCGAAGCCTAGTACCTTCATGCGTGCTCCTCACTCCACCAGAGATCGCTCCAGTCTTTGTACTCACGACCATTGACACAGATTTTCTGGCGACCTTCCCCGTCTCTCTTGTAGGTCACATCTTCCATCTCAAAGGGAGAAGCGCAGACAAACCTCGGAGGCTTATTCCAGCGCCCAAGCATGGGCCTTACGCATATCGGTACTCATAGGCATCAGCGCACCTTCCTCAGGGCTTTGCGATACTTGCGAAGGAAGATACGGGTACGTACCTCTCCCAAACCGTCGATGAAAAGGGTCCCATCGAGGTGGTCGATTTCGTGCTGCAGAGCACGAGCGAAGAAGCCCTCTGCCTTGATGGTCTTCTCGTCCCGGTTCTCGTCTTCTGTTTTGACGTTGACCTTGGAGTGGCGAGGTACCTCAAGGGAGACGCCGGGGAAGCTCAGACAGCCCTCGGTGTCCTTGACGGAATCCTTCGTGTACGAATGGATACGGGGGTTGACGAGGATATACGTCTCCCCTTCGTGCCTGAGGACCGCTACCCGCTTGGACACACCAATCTGGGGTGCAGCCAAACCCACCCCATCTGCGGCCTCCATCGTATCCAGAAGGTCTTGTATGAGGTCCGATACGTCCTCTTCCGGCCCTACCTCTTCGGTAGGGGTCGTCAAAACGTCATCGGGATATACCACTATGTCTCGTACAGCCATTGAAGCTCCTAAGTATCAGGTGACTCAACGACGTATACCCTACATAATGGTACGTGTCAAAAGGTTTTACAGGGAGAAGTCGCCAGCAATAGCTACGGGAAGGACATTAGTAGACGAGATCACTCGACTAATCAGCCGGTACCGGACGTTTTGGTTTAGGTGGGAGCGCCACGGGTCGGCATCGGGGTCATGAATATTACCCAGACGCACTGCTCTCTCGGAGTAATCGTCAGAGCCTATCCATCCCAAGAGCGTGTGGAGAGAGTGACCTACGTCGGGCATACCCTCTATACCCTTAGCGCCGACAACCCGGCTGATCACATACCCCATCTCCTCTTGGGAGAAGGTAAGAATCACGGAACGGGTATGTTCCTCTCCCGTGGCAGTACGGAGACGAATCTCCAAGCGAGATTCGGGCTGCTTGTCCTCATAGTCTTTGGGATCATAATCACTCTGCCAGACACCCTGACGACCGTCCCAATCCCGAAACCACATCTCAGACACTGACGTGTTAGGCTTAGGTAGTACCTGCTTCTCAGGGCCTCGATCAGAGGACGCCGTTTTGATACGGCTCAGGTGCTTGGCTGCTACGAGTTTTGCGAGTTTATCAGACATAGAGAACCTCCTACTAAGGAGTCCTATAAACTGATTACCCCTTGACGCCCTTGTCTCTGAGGAACATATTGCGAAAGCGGAGGTCACTGATTTTCTCTGCCTCTTTGCGGATACGGTCCTCTCTCTGCCTCTCTCGCCGCTCACCCTCTCGACGAATCTCCGCTTCGAGACGGTCTCTATCCCTTATGGAATGCTTCTGTTCCCACAAGATCTCTTCGGCTATTGCTTGGACTACCGGATTTCGGGCAGAGGCAACCGAATACTTATTGTGCAGACCCGCAGCATAGAACTGGACTTCACTCAGGTCCATGATGATGCGGTTTGTACCCCTCTCCCGGATATGTGAGCGGGTGGTGTAGTACCCCCACCCTGTAGGAACCCCCCGCATGAATTCAGATAGGGGGAGTCCTATGGGTAGGGCCACAAGGGTGCCGTCATCCATCAGGATGATATGCTCTGACGAGCCGACATTCACCCGGCCTATCTCTCGGATAGCACCGTCGACATAGGCTTTCCTAACGTCTCCCAGAAAAATAGGAGCAGCCAGCTTAGCCACCTTCTCTAATATCTGTGGCATAATCTACTTCGCAAAGAATCTCGTGGTCTTGTTCTTAGGGTACGAAGTCACGACCTTGTTCAGAAGGCCCTCACGGACAATCACAAAGATCCATCCAGCACCCATAAACGCTTCGCCTCCGTTCTTCTTATTGGAGAACGTACCGTACTCGCCTTGTTTGAGCAAGGTGATAAGCGCACACAGGGCATGAGACGACTCTCTCATATCAAGGTGGGGGAACAATTCACGGACCGTATCGTCCGCTCGCTCAATAAACCTCTCCATAGCGTGGTGCGTGATATAGTACCACGACCCGTCTACAACGACTTCAGCAAGGGCCACGTCTTCTTTTGGGAAGAGGCGAATATCTTGCCGGTGTGACAGTGAGTTCAGGATAACATCGTCTTCCGCTTCGTTAAGCACAGGTGCTGTTGACATTTCAATCTCCGTTTTCTTACGCAAACCTCCTTGAGGCTCACTAGAGTAGTAGTGAATAGTATCTGCCGACACCTCTAGGGCGTCGGTACGTACTTATACCCTAAGTAGGCCCATACGTCAAAAAAGCCCCGACTCCTACGAGAGGGGCCGGGGCTTAGTGTAGACCGTAAGGTCCGCTTAGAAGCGGGCTTTACTCTCGTCCAACTCGAACGAAATCACGGTCTTACCGTCCTTCTCGTCGTACTCAAACCGGACGTTACCGGTCGTCAAGGCTTTCTCGGCGGCATCAGGGCTAAGCACGGCAAGCTGGCCTCTGATAAGGCGGTCGTAGAAGCTCTGGAACTTCTGGTTGGCCTTCTCTTGCTCTTCCTCTGCCCGAACAATCTCCTCCATCGAATACTGGTGAGCTTCTTCGGTCACTCCGGCAGTCGGGTTGGCATTGGCCTCCCGAATGCTCGTATCCGTCGCAAACTCTTCCAAGTCTGTCCCGGACTCTTCCAAACACTCCCACCATTGCGGCCCGTTATCTTCCTCACGCGCCTCGTAGCGGACCTCTAGCTTCGGGTCCTCATGCAGGGGAGGATTGGGCACGTTAGGCTCTTGCGAACCGAAGGCCACGCCGTGGGGGTCACGATTGAGAATGTCCTCGACCTTCTCGACCTGATCTTCGGGGACGGCGGCAAGCACCGTCTGGGGGTCTTCAATAAGAGTCAGAGTGTACCGGTAAGGGCGCACGCTGGTATCACGAGTGACGAGCCCGGCGTCGATAAGAGACGACAGAATCTCCGGCACGCTACCACTGTTGGAAGTGTAGTACCCACGGAAGGCTTCCGTTGCCAGCTCACGAGTACCTACCTGAAGAATGTTGTGACCTTCCTGAACTGCCTTCTGTTGGAGAGTGGCATACAGAACAGCCTCTCGCCAGTTGAGGGTATCCACCACTTCGTCACGCTCGAAGAAGGCGGTCGTGTTAAGGTACCCAACGGCATCCTCCGAAGTGAAGCCTCCGAAGAGGATCTCTTCTACCGGGTAGTGCGAAGCATCGTCGTCCTGATAGAGGAAAGCGTTGTTGAACAGCCACGTCTCAGCAGCCTCAACCTCTTCCTCGCTCAGTTCCGTCAGAGTCGCCACGTCAGCTCGGGTGTAGTCCGTGTTCTGGTCGGCCAACCACACAAAAGCAGCGAACACTCGGAACGTCTCGTTCTGGTTGTCGATCAGGTCCTGAAGCATGAGATGCTCTTTGGATTCCTGAACGTCATAAACCCTTCGGTACTCGTTGACGTTGTGGCGGCTATCCCGCTCACGAGCTTGGAGGTGAGCGAAGACGGCCCTGTTGTGGGCGTAGACGTAAGTCGAAAGAGCTTGAATATCGTTCCAGATAGGACCACTAACAGCGCCTGAACTGCGTGCTTCCGTAACCACCTGCAGGCAGGCTTCGATCACAGGAGGCAAGCAGGCTATCATCGAGTTGCTGAGCGTCGTACCCTGCACCTTGGTGAGGAACCGGTTGACGTGGAAGTCCACGTTGGGATACGTCAGCTCACGACGCATCGCCGCCCCTTGAAGGGTGATATAGTTCATATCGAGCTGATTGACGGTTCGGTTGTGCTGGAGGCCCAGCAGCTTGGTCCCGATCAAGGGGATATTCTTCTGTTTGTAGAAGAAGACCTCCTCTGCCATCTCAGTGAGATAGACGGCCAGTGCTGCGTTGGTCGCAGGGTCAGCCTCTTCTAGGGCCGTATGGACGTATCCAGCAAAGGAAACGTCATAGGGGACAGATAGTGCGTCGAATTGTTCTTCTGTCAGGGTAGGCATTAGCCACTCCTATCGGTTAGTTGTCTTAGTGTCACTGCGAAAGATGCCATACGTATCGAATCTAGTCAAGTGCTCGTAGCACTTTATCCGTGATCTCCTCTTGGAAGTCTCCGGTAGAGCCGAACACCATCGTCAAGAGGTCAGGCTCTAGGATCACATGGACCATCAGGTCTTGGGTTGCTTCTAGGTCCCTGTCCGTCTCAACATTGTCCCAGAGATCTAGGGCTTCCCGATCCTGATACACAAAGGCTTCCCACCGATCATCTGTCTCGGTATCAGGCTCCACCTCCATATCAGGCCACTTCCCTTGGATAGCTTGGAGTACCAGACTCTTCACACTCTCAAGGGGTTGTGCCACCCCAATAATCACATCGTGTCCACTGATCATTCTGGTTGGTCCTCTTGCCACTGAGAACGGGGGTAGTGCGCATTGAAATAGTCTAGCAGGTTCACAATAGGAGGGATACCCTCTTCTCGGTGTTCCTCCGGCATGTGCTCAATGAACTCAGATAGGCCCGTGACATACTTGTGCATGTTCTCTTCCCAATCGAGGATTGGGAGAAGCGTCTTGAACATCATTCGGTGGACGATCTTGATCCACGAATGGTCTTGGTAGTCCGGGTGAACCCTCAGGTGGAAGGGGCGGCCAATCTCGATCGCCCGGAGAAGTCCATATCGCATACCCGTCGAGAATCCTCGATCGAGATAGACCACGGTATCTTCGGCCTCTACTCCCCACAGGAGCCCGGCGTCAATACCAAGCTGTCGCTCCTCGGGATCATCGTCATCCAGAATACCTTCCTGAGGGTACAGGAGGTGTGAGGCGTAGGGGGCCTCGTCCCGCTGGAAACAGTCGTTCAAGCAGTGACGGGCATAGGTGATGTTGGCCTCCATATCAGCCAACCGCTCTTCCTCCGTCTCACCTTTACCGGCGAACGGGGACTCAACTAGAACTTTCTTCAGTGGCATCATAGCTCCGTACGGTTTCGATTAGCTGCTTCGTCTTGTCTGCGTCGAGGTTGTGGAAGTCCTTGCTGATCCCTGTGGCGACCAGAATGTGGTCCACATAGGGGAGGAACTCTTCGACATTCTCCGGGGTGATCCCAGAGGCGATAGCGAGAGGGTGTGATCCCATCGCTTCCTTCATACGCAGGACCTTCTCAGGATTGGCAGCTTGGCCGGTACCCGGTCCACTCGTAGTCACGACGTCCATATAGTCACAGGCAATAGAAGCCGCTGTTCCTACATTCTCGACGGCTCTCTGGTACTTGAAAGCCACGCCGCCGAAGTACAAGCCGTCAAACTCTTGAGCCGCTTGTGTAATCCGGTATGCTGAAGGTTGAGCGTCAGGCCCCCAATTCTCGTCGATCCCGGCGTTGTCGATCCAAATAGCATCGGCCTCCGGGAAGGCCCCGAAGGTCTGTTCTGGAAACATATCCAGACTGTTGACGCCCACCCACAGAGAGGGGGCCTCTTCTTTGACCTCTTGGAAGACCTCTTGGAGGTGACTCCACTGTGTCGAGTGGTTGACGAGGAAGATACCATCAGCACCGGCCTCTTGAGCGACCCCCACGTTCTTGAGCACTTGCTCAGTGTACTTAACGTGGATCACAGGATATACTTTAGGTGCAGCCATTACTGGCCTCCTGTCGTTGGGACTTTCACTTCGTCCTTGAAGCGGCTTGCTTCGAGGATAGGTAGGTTGGTTTCAGTGGGTACGTAGATAGTGGTGCTCTGGTCGAAGCTATTGGACCGCACCCAGAGATAGTGGATATACTCCTGAGTGAGAGCGCCGCCCTCAATCTCCATCGCCTCCGACATACCTTTGGCACGCTCTACTTCGGCCTTGGCATTGAGCTTCTCAGCTTCGAGCTTGGCTTCGGCCTCTTCGATCAGGACCTGACGATCCTGCTTGGCTTCCATCAAGGCTGCCTTGCCTCGCATCTCCTGAAACCAGACCTTGTAGGTCGGCCAGATCCACATCATGAGGCCCACTACAACTACGGCCCCAACGAAGGCTTTGAGGAGGAACTTATTCTGTTCTCGTGTCATGTGTACTCCTAGTAAACTTTGGGCACGAGGCCCTGCTCAATAAACGGTATTAGGATACGAGGACTGGCAATCCCCGTGTTGCTGATTGTGTGGCAGCCGCCTGTGATCCCAAACCTCTTGACCTGTTCGTCTGCGAAGTAGGAACACGAATGCGTCTCCATCCAGCCGTACTGCTCCGTCTTCACTTCTATGTCCACCTTGTGGTGGTGATATCCGGGATCTTCTTCGGTACAGTCTCGGAGCCGGAACTCTATATCATACTGCATCAAGAAAGTCATGGCAGTATTCAGAAGATCCCCAAACGTCTCTTTCCATCGGTTCGGACTACAGAAGGCAAACTGCTCCAGCTTGCGAAACTCTTTGCACCGGATCAACCCTTCGTAGTCCTCCTCTACCCGGAAGCAGGAATTCTCCGCATAGAGCTTACAGGGCACGCCTTTCGTACCTGCAAAGTATTCGAGAATGCCTTGCTCTGCAGAGCCCGCTAAGCAGTGGGTATCGTCGATAGCTAGAGTTCCGTCGTCTCCGACCGTCTCTTGGCTCCTCAGGGCGTCCCACGTCAACGCAGAGGGATAGAGAAGTAGTAGAACCCACGTCGTCTGAGCAGGTTCTCGAAATGCCGGAAAAGGCTTCTCTCGAACTCTGAGAGGTGGAAGCCTAAGTGAACGATACCATCTTCAACGGTGTAATCATTCATAGTCCATTTTACTCTCTGAGCTGAAAACTGTTCCGCTTTCTTTAGCCATCTCCCGACGCTTATCCTTGGCGGCCTCCAGAAGCTGTTGGCCTTCCTCCAGAGAAGCTCTAGCTTGGGCAGCTTCGGCGGCCTTGACTTCCCGGACCATCTCACTGAACTTAATCAATTGGTCCAGTGACATACCGTATTTCTCAGCCACCCCGGCACAAGCTCCGATCACATCGGACAGCTCAATCAGGAGCAAGAGATCTTGGCCCCTCTTCTCCGCATCTTCGGCCTCGTCCAGCTCCTCTTGAACCTTGGAGAGTTCGCCGTACACCCCATTTGTCACCTCAACCTCGTGGAAGGGCGACTTCTTAGTCTTGGGGCGCATCTTATAGGCCCGACGTTCTTTTTCCTCAGACTTCTGAGGCTTCCGGTCGTTCTTTGTGTCGTCATCCATCATAGGTACCTCTTGAGATCACATACGTGTGGTTACTATCGCCACCCTACCCAGCTCTTTTTGACTTTGGAAGGCTTATCGTGCTCGCACTCGAAGCAAGGGTCCCATGCAGAATGGGGGCGAATGTAGCTGAGTCGAAGATGGCGGGGGCACCAGTTGAGCAAGTCAGCATAGCGGTCAACGAACCCAGGCCGGAAATCTAGCTCACGTACGAGGGTCACATTGTACCACGCACGTCCCGTTTCAGACCTCCAGATCTTATTCGGAGTCATGGAGGTAGAGGGATAGGAGTTCCAGTTGCAGTAGTAGGTGCAACCATCATCGCCTTCGGCCTTCCAACCTCTGTGATCTTCCTCGTCCCAATCACCGGGTACGTCTGTACGTACCTCAACCACCTCAACCCGCACGAACTCGTCTTCGTTAGGGCTAGAGGCAGGGTACTCTACCTTGTGCAGGACGAACTCTAGCCCTACATTCGAGTGGTCTGTGGTCGTCTCCATAGGGCAGTCCTCATAGTTCGTAGGTTTTGTGCTTCCAAGCAAGGCTCATACGCCCGATCTTGTGGTCCTCTTCAAGCGCGCCGTAGTGCATCAGGTGGATCTTCTCTTGGATGCTCTCCGGGAGCGTAAGCAGCTCTTCGAGGTGGGTGTGCACGGTGGAAGGGTACTTGGGCATCCACATGCAGTCGTGAAAGATCACGTCTGCCCACTGATAGACCGAAGCGTCAGCGCCCATGAAGGTAGCATCAGCGGAAAAGAACACTTTGGTCTGATCCTCCGTCACGATCTTGATCCCGAAGCTGTCTTTGTTCGGCACATGATCTGTACGGACGAACTGGTATCCCGTCGTGTCGATACGGAAGAGGTCTTCGTGGATCTGGGGCGTGAAGTAGGACTCCAACTCGGCACGCACAGCGTTGCGCTCTGCATCCTGTGTGTGCATCATCCCGCCTTTCAGCGAGTTCTCCCAGAGGTCCACTTCTGCATCCACGCCGGACCGTGAGGGAAGAAGGGAGGGATGGATATAGAGGTCGTACGTCTGTCCCTGTCCCAGAAACATACCTCGGAAGCCCAGCTCTTCGAGGCCTCCCGTATGATCAGCATGGATATGGGTGACGATCACGCCGTCAATGCCCAGCGCATCTACGTCCAGCTCGTGGAGAGATTCCAGAGCTGTGGAACCACAGTCGATCAGGATCTTAGATCCGTCGTCCGTCTCGATCAGGGCGTTGTTGTGGTAATTGACGTCGGCCCTAGAGAAAGCGCCGCCCGTACCTAAAAAGGTGATCTTCATTGCAAAAACTCCCAAACAAAATACGCTGTGACTACGACTACGGCAGTGAGGACGGTCCACCTAAGGATCGTACCAAGGCACGATCCCATTGCCAATGCTACCTTATCAGACTTCTTACTCATTTGATAGTGCTCGTTGGGGTAATCTCAGTACCTCCGGTGGGAGTCGAACCCACAACTAACCGGCATTTTAAGTGCCGTGCCTCATTCCATTTGGGCCACGGGGGCTTAATTTTGATCTTTTAACGTCGTGTACGACGGGTCTATTGTTTCCACATCCAAAGGATCCATGCGACCATTTTGGACCTCTGCACCATACTTCCCGGCGCAGGATTTACCGCAAAAGGGACCGGCCTTACCACGCTTTCGAAACTGCACGGCCCGACCCAGCTTCCGCCCATCCAATATGAAGGGATCGCTGCACATAGGGCATTCAAATTCTTGTGGTTCTAGTCGCTTTACATCTTGACTCACGTGTGCCGATCGGTCAAGTACCCGAAGGTTGCTGGGATCATTGTTTGCAACGTCTCCGTCGATATGGTCGACTGTTTCGCTGGCTTCCAGATAACGACCAAGCCGTTTTTCCGTTAGATATTTAGGGTACGACACTGTTTTACGAGTACCATCCCCAAATATAGCGATCACATGCTGGCGTCCATCCGCACGGTCGTAGGGTCCGTATATTTTACAACCTTCGTACACCATTATCCCACATCACCCATCATGTAATAGTTGATGCGATCCTCGGGAAAACCAAGTTCAACCAACATGGCCTTCGTCCGCTTCACAGATTCCGAATCCATGTCAACCTTTTCGGGCTTGCTCTCTTTACCATACATGAGATCCCCTTTTCGACAAATCGTATCACCCAGATACCCCTGACGGTCGCTGTAGTCGAAAGTAATGAACTCAAGCGGATTGCCGGGCCACGGGTAATCCATGAACCACGTCATCATGGCTTGGGAACCCCACTGTGCAAGCGTATATCCAGCCAACTCATCGTTTAGTTCGGGTAAAACCTTTTCGAACTCAGGCTTGACGCGAACCCCTTCGACGGTCTTTGAGATCTTGCTACCACAAATCGAACAGAAGACATCATCGGGACGGTGGGATTCAGGATGGCAATCCAACCGCACTTCAGCCTTGACGTCTTCGAGAAAATCGGAAGCGGTTACTTGGACGCCGTAGAATAGCTCGGCATAGACGGACACACCCATTTAAGACCTCGGAGGAAAAGTAAACGTTACACACGCTAACTTACCCCTGCCCAAACAGAATGTCAAATGCGATACGTATTGCCGCGTATCTTGCTACGGAATTCGTCTAATTTCTGCAACCCATCTACCATCTTGCCGTCGCGACCAAGTAATCGATCCGCTATCGTGACCATCAAAAGGCTGGGGCGGGCGTCACGATTGAGAAGTAAGACCTTGAAAAGCGATTCCTCTTCAAAACCCGGACCTAGATCAATACAATGGAGGATGTAAGCTGCAGCCGTAGACCGGCTGATACCCGCTTCACAATGACAATAGACGTACTCAGCCTCTAGGAGCGTATCAGACGCATCGAGAAGCCTTTGGATATCGTCATCGGTTGGCGCTTGGTACCCGGCCAAAGAAGCCGTGGAGACGGCCCACGGGGACATCACGTCGTCAAAGCAAAAGAACTCGTGGCGCGGGTTATCCTCTTCGAAGATAGCCCACAGTGGTTCGGAAGGTGGGGAAACAAACTCCACCAGAGCATAGTCCGTACCGGCCTCTTTCATTCGGGGGAGATCACGGAGTGCCCTGAAAACGTTGAATGTAAGGATCTTTTTCATAGGGGATAAGTGCCGAAGGTGGGAGTCGAACCCACACGACCCGAAGGCCACCTGATTTTGAATCAGGCAAGTCTACCAATTCCATCACTTCGGCTTAAAAGCTATTCTTTGGTCAAGGCTGCGAGTTCCTCTTCCAATTGGGCCTCTGCGGAAAGATCAACAAGTTCCGCGCCGTTCTCATCGAATAACACGTACTTGTCGAAATCTTGGTTCGTCGAGCGTGCCCGGCGAAACCAGTGCTTAGACCCGTCAGTAAGTACGATCAAGATAGGTAAATCCCCTTTGATTCGGGGTGCTTTACGCAGCGCTTCCCTACCTACGGGGTCACGCATTATCTTGTTTTTCAGATCGTCCATACTCACCTCAAGCCCACGGACGGATTCGAACCGCCGACCAGCTACTTACAAGGTAGCCGCTCTGCCAGACTGAGCTACGTGGGCGTGCTTTGGGGACAACAACAGAATACCTGTTGCTCATTCCCGACTATATGACCGATATCCAATTACCAGTCATGACGTCAAGCATCAAAAGGACTTTCTCATCCCCTTCCGGCGCTTGATATTCGAAAATCTCGTACCCCAACTTACTGCGCTCAGTACGTAAACACGTATAGCCTGTAAGGTCAAGGAGGGATTGCAAAGTTACAGCCTTGGAGACTTCGACCTCATCTATCGAACCGCCCGCTTC
>Ga0306901_1000281_pt1 | contig 24428 bp, 24 predicted proteins | sample AntRauMFilla3767_FD_190431 | JGI IMG/M metagenome (GOLD analysis project Ga0306901, IMG submission 190431) | Saline lake microbial communities from Rauer Islands, Antarctica - Metagenome Filla 3 #767 (v2) (version 2) | ecosystem: Environmental > Aquatic > Non-marine Saline and Alkaline > Saline ... | reverse complement strand
CGGTTGCTGGCGGAACTGCGCGGCCCAGAGGCTGCCCACGCCATTGTAAACATTCAAAAGGCTGTGGCTTCCTACCCTTACCCGGATCGCTATCAGGCCTGGCCAGGCCCCAACAGCAATACATTTACAGCCTGGCTGATCCATGAAACACCACAGCTGGCACTGGTTTTGCCGAATACCGCGATCGGCAAGGATTACCCGCTGACTTCCATTCTGACCTCCACTCCCAGTGACAGCGGTTATCAAATCAATCTGGGCGGGGTTCTGGGTGCCAGCCTGGCGTTGAAAGAAGGCCTGGAAATCAACTTTCTGGGTCTGAATCTGGGCATCGACCCCTGGCACCTGGGCATCAAACTTCCCGGAATCGGCCAACTGAGTCTGCGTAATCCCTGGCCGCAGCCATCAACCACTTTGCCCTAGTCAAGCAAATTTAAGCGACGGGTCGGCCAGTGCAAAGTGGCCGTGCGTCTCAGCATTTTCTGCCCCAGTTCGGGCAAGGCTTCCTCAATGACCCGCGCAGAAAAGTCCGCCATAAAGCGGGCTTTCAGTTCTGCTCTGGCCGCATCCGGGCCAGCCTCAACATAGGGTGCTGAAGACAGCAACAGAAAACCATCATCGGGGATACGTCCCTTTTCCATATTGTTGCGGATAATCCCTGCGGCTTTGAGCAAAGGGTCCGACAAATCAGGGCTGTAAGGGCCGATAATCAAGGCCACATTGGGGGCATGAAGAAAATCAAAGCCCCGCCCCACGCAGATCATCCATTCCCTGTGCTCAATATCCAGTTTGCGCTGCAGGGCGCGCATTTCCCTGATGTGACGGATATTGCCCTTCACCAGGGGTAAAAAATCATGGCGCACCTGGGCGGGCATATCCGGCAGCAGTCTTTCCAGGCGTACCGGCAGGCTTTCCACAGCTTCTTCAGTCAGGGTGGAAAGATCCAGTTGCTGATCATCCGAATTGTGAAGGACCAGGGCATCTTCATCGGTTTCAAAACCACAAACCAGCGGATACACCGTTTGATGGCCGTGACCGAAAATGGCCTCTACCTGCTGGCGTATTTCGCGGGCATGCTCCAGGGCCGCCTCACGGTTACAGTCAAAACCGGCGCAACCGCGCGAGGGCTCACCCCGCGAATAATGGTAGGTAATAATAATCAGCACCCGCCGACCCTGTTGAATGGCTTCCAGAACACTTTGTTCCAACAGGTCTCCCATATAGGGCCAACCCAGATCAAAAATCCCACCCAGATTGCGAAAAGGACGGATAATACCCAAAGGCGTTTGGGTGGCGTGTGGTAAATGCAGACGCCCATCCATGCATTTCAAGGCGATGATATGAGTCGGGTGTTCTGCCTGGTAACGTTGACGGGCCAGATAATTTTCAGGGTCGCAAAACTGTTGGGAATGCTTGCGACTCAGGTTCAACAGCCAGTCCAGGCGCTCCTGAATGGGTCGGGTGTGAATGGCTCCAGGCATTGTTGTTATTCTCCTGTTGGGAAATCGGCTTAACGACGGATAAACAGAGCCATGCTCTCGACATGGGCAGTCTGCGGAAACATATCCATAATTCCCAGGCGCTCCAGGCGGTAACCCTGGTGTTTCAGGTGCTCTGCATCACGCGCCAGGGTGGCTGGATTGCAGGAAACATAAAGCAGCTTATCGGCACCCAATACCTTGATCTCCTGACACACCTGGTCAGCGCCTGCCCTGGGTGGGTCCAGCAAGACTAGATCCCAGTGGCGATCAGCAAAGGCCTGTTGGCGAAGGGGCAGGTTCAGGTCAGCCGCCAGAAACACCGCCCGGGTTTCCAGACCGTTTGCCTGGGCATTGCCTGCTGCCCGCTCCACCTGGCTTTGCAGGGCTTCAACACCCAGCACTTCTGCCGCTTTCTGCGCCAGTGGCAAACTGAAGTTGCCAAATCCACAAAACAGATCCAGCACTTTTTCATCGCCCTGAAGATCCAGCCAGGTCAAAGCCTGGGCAACCATCCGGCGATTGATTTCCGGATTGACCTGAATAAAATCACGGCTGGAGAAAGCCAGATTCAACCCCTGTAATTCATAAGCAAAGGGCTGAGGGCCGGGATCTGCATTCACACAGATCAATTCCTGATCATCCTGAAAAAACAACAAAACACCCACTTGCGTTGCCCAGTCTTGCCAAAGCCGTTGATCGACCGGGCTCATTCTCGCCCGGGAGCGCAACAGGCGCACCACCAGACCCCGCCGTGTTTCTCCCTGAATCAACTCAAGATGACCCAAGTGCTTTTTTCCTTCCAGCCTGGGCAGAAATTCATAAAGGGAGGGCAACAGCGACTGAAGCTCTGGCTGTAAAACCCGACACTCGGGGGTTGCCGTGACAAAAGGAGAGTTTTTCTCCCGAAACCCCAGTAGCAGACGCCCGTCCTTGCGCCATTTCACTCCCAGGCGTGCTTTACGGCGATATTCCAGCGGGCGACCCGTCAGAGGTGCGGCCATGGCCGACTCAGGAAAACCAAGTAATTCGGCAACCAGTTGCTGCTTAAAAGCCAGCTGGGATGCTTGTTGCAGGTGTTGAAGCTGACAACCGCCGCAGTTGGCATAGTGTATACAGGATGGCGACTCACGCTGTGGCGAAGCCTCCAGCAGCTCATCCAGAACCGCTTCATTATAGCGACTCAGTGTTTTCTGAACCTTGACAGTCACCCACTCACCCGGCAAGGCACCTTCAACAAACACCGTTTTGCCTTCAGCGTTGCGCGCTACACCCCGTCCTTCATGGCTCAAGCGTAGAATATGCAGGGCATCCGGGTGGCTTTCAGCAAAGGGGTTGGCCACGGGGTGCAAAGCTGCCGCCGAAGGTGTTGCTGTCGGTTCAGGCTTACGGCTTTTTTTGCGGGGTTTTGTAAACAGGCTGCTCATGAAACGACTTCCTGACGTTGATCCTTGCGCAGCATGACCAGCGTGAAAATCGTTGCCGTTACAAACATCAATAAACTGTACACACTGGGGGCCACGGACATTGCAGAACTCTGCAATATACCGGTCGTGACCAGCAGAGCCAGAGTACCGTTCTGCAAACCCACTTCGATACTGATGGTGCGCGACTGGTCTTCTCTGTGCAAAAGCCACTTGCCCAGCAGATACCCCAACAGCATGGTGCTCAGGTTCAGCGCCACCACAGCGGGGCCGGAAATCAGAATGTATTGCCAGAGCTCAGCACCCAGATCAACGGCGATGGTCAGGATCAGTAGCCCCAGAACCAGAACCGAGAAAAAACTGATCTTGGGCTCAAAACGTTGCGCAAAAGCTGTCCAACGTGCGCGAGTTGCCATACCAATCAGCACCGGAATCACCGTGATCACCATCAGTTGCAACCAGGTTTTGAAAATCGGCAATTGGAACTGGGGGTCAACATCACTGAAATAATCAATGGCCCAGGCACCCAGAAAAGGAATTGTAAAAGGCGTGATAAAACCGATGATTGCCGTCAGGGAAACAGACAAGCCAACATCACCCTTGCTCAAAAAGCTGTAGAGGTTGGACGTGACCCCACCGGGACACAGGGAAAGAATAAACAGGCCGATGGCAATTTCACCTCTCAATCCAAAGACCGAGATAATCAGTAAGGCAATCAGGGGCAGCAAGGCCAACTGGGCAAAGGCACCCAGAAAAAAAGCACGGGGCTGCTGAAGAACCCGCTTGAAATCCAGGGGAGCAAGGGTCAAGCCAACCCCCCACATAATAAAAATCAAAGCCAGGGGCAAACCGATTTGGGTCAGGGTTTCAAACATGGGTCAGGGACTCGAGTGATTGTTTGTCCAAACAATACAGGTAAAAGGGGGATTGATGCCAGTCCGGCAACTGCCAGGTACATTGCGGAGAGTAACCTGGAAGGGAGAAAAAGTGACTGAGCAAGAACCGGGGCCTGGAATCCATTTGTTCCAGTCGTGCAGCCAGCTTGTGCATGGTGGGCCGCACCAGATAACAGATCAGCAAATCAGCCTTGGAAAGATCCGCCTGCAGAAAATTGCGCCGGTAGAGCTTGAGATTATCCAGACCCAGCAGCTTTTTGAGCAACCAACTGACCAGCCAGGGGAAAAACGAAACCTCGTAACCAACCACCTGATGCTGCGGCAAACGTCTGGCCAGAGGCACCACCAAGTGCCCCCAGCCAGACCCCAGATCCACCAGAGTTCCGGGCGATTGCGAGCCCATGAGTTGCTCGCTTGTTCTGATAATAAAATGCCGGGCGGCCAGATGACTGGGTTGTGGGGATATACCTGTTTTCAGGGTCGAGATGACCACAGTAACCAGCACCAACAAGACCAGCAGGCATACCGCCAACAAAAGACCTGACATCCCTGCTCCCCGGCTTTTTATTTACTTTTTCAACTGAGCAAAATCCGCAGCACTGTGGCGTTCATGCAGCTGTTCGCTTTCCTCGCCCCAGGTACGGTTGACCTTACGTCCACGCTGCACCGCAGGGCGAGCATCGATCATTTCTGCCCAACGTTTGACATGCGTGTAGCTGTCGGCCTGAAGAAACTCGGCGGCATCATACAGACGCCCCAGAACCAGAGCACCGTACCAGGGCCAGATCAGCATATCGGCAATCGTATAGTCTTCACCGGCCATATAGGTGTTTTCGGCCAGCTGCCGATCCAGAACATCCAATTGGCGTTTGACTTCCATGGTGAAGCGATTGATGGGGTATTCCAGTTTTTCCGGGGCATAGGCATAAAAATGCCCGAAACCACCCCCCAGCATGGGAGCTGCACCCATTTGCCAGAACACCCAGTTCATGCACTCCGTACGGGCCTGCACTTCTTTTGGCAGGAAATGGCCGAATTTTTCCGCCAGATAAAGCAGAATCGAGCCGGATTCAAACACCCGTAGCGGCGGGTTCTGACTGTGATCCACCAGGGCTGGAATCTTGGAATTGGGGTTAATCTCCACAAACCCCGAACCAAACTGGTCACCTTGGGTAATATCAATCAGCCAGGCATCATACTCCGCTTCCTTGACCCCCAGCTCCAGTAATTCTTCCAGCATCACCGTGGCCTTGACGCCATTGGGCGTGGCCAGGGAATACAACTGAAAAGGATGCTCGCCCACCGGCAATTCCTTGTCATGGGTCGCACCCGCCTCAGGACGATTGATGTTGGCAAACTTACCGCCATTGCCTGGTTCCCACTGCCAAACCTTGGGTGGAGTGTAGTTTGAAGTGCTCATGCATTTCTCCTCGGATAATCGGTATAACCTTCAGTACCTTGAGTGTAGAAGGTTTTGGGATCAGCCTGGTTCAGTTCCACTCCTTCCTGAATACGCTCTGGCAGATCCGGGTTGGCAATAAAGGGAACCCCAAAGGCCACGGCATCCACCTGCCCCTGGTTCACCGCTTCTGCTGCTTCCTCGGGGCTATACCCCATATTGACGATCAGGTTGCCCTGATACTGCTCACGAAATGGCGTAATGATATCCGCTTGCTGTTCACCTTTGAAGTCAGCACGCATCAGGTGCACATAGGCCAGCTGGTAGTTATTGAGCTGCCTGGCCAGCCAGGTCATCAGGCCAACAGGATCTTCATCCTTCATGCTGTTAAAGCTGTTCAGGGGCGAGAAGCGAATACCAATCCGGTCTTCACTCCAAACCCCGGCGACAGCTTCCACCACCTCCAGCAACAAACGGGCACGGTTTTCCACACTGCCGCCATAAGGGCCATCACGATGATTCGCACTGGTGCGTAAAAACTCATCCAGCAGATAACCGTTGGCAGCATGGATTTCCACACCATCAAAACCGGCTTCACGGGCATTTTCGGCAGCTTTGGCAAAGCCTTGCACTATATCCGGCAGCTCTTCATCTTTCAGGGCTCGGGGTTCAGGGTAATCCAGCTTACCTTCGGGTGTGTTGGCCTTGTCACTGGTGATTGCCAAAGCACTGGGGGCTACTGGCTGTGTGCCATCATTGAGTACCGGATGACAGGTACGGCCACCGTGCCAGATCTGCAGAAAGATCTTGCCGCCTTCAGCATGAACGGCCTCCGTAACTTTTTTCCAGGCCGCCACCTGGGCAGCCGAATAAACACCCGGCTCCCGCCAGAAGGAAGAATTGCCCTGCATTGCCATCGTCGCTTCGGCAATGATCAGACCCGCCGAAGCCCGCTGGGCATAATAATCAACCATCATATCTGTAGGCACATGATCCTTATCGGCCCGACAGCGAGTCAAAGGGGCCATAAGAACCCGGTTTTTGACTTCCACTGCACCCAGTTGCAAGGGGCTGAAAAGATTACTCATAAAGACACTCACCTTAATAGTTGACGGTAAAGAATGTACGTGGGGGTGAAAGGCTTCCTCTACAAGGTCACAGACTCAAAAACCACCAGAACCTAATTTTAACTTTACTAATATAAGGTTATACCACTAGTATGTAGAGACGATCGATACAACAATAACAAGAGGAGGCCAGATCATGGCTCATGTTGTAATTCTGGGAGCAGGCACCGGCGGCATGGCAGCTGCTTACGAGTTGCGTCACAAGCTGGACAAAACTCACGAGGTCACCGTCATCAATGAACGCGATCACTTTCAGTTTGTACCCTCCAACCCTTGGGTGGGCGTCGGATGGCGGGATTCCAAAGACATCAGTTTCCCCATTGAACCCCACCTCAAAAAACACAAGATCAACTTTATCGCCCAGCGCGTTGACACCATCAAAGCTCAGGAAAACAGCCTGACCCTCGCCAACGGTGAAAGCGTCAATTATGACCATTTGATGATCATGACCGGCCCCAAGCTGTCTTTTGAAGAGGTTCCCGGCTCCGGACCTCATGGTGGTCACACCCAGTCGGTTTGTACTTTGGATCATGCCCAGGCTTCCTACAAAGATTTTGAAGAACTCTGTGAAGACCCCGGCCCGGTGGTCGTGGGTGCAATGGCCGGTGCCAGTTGTTACGGCCCCGCTTATGAATATGCCTTCATCCTTAATAAAGAACTCCAGAACCGCAAGGTTCGCGACAAGGTTCCCATGACCTACGTCACCAGCGAGCCCTACATCGGGCATCTGGGCCTGGGCGGTGTGGGTGACTCCAAAACGCTGCTGGAATCTGACCTGCGCAACCACCACATCAAGTGGATTTGCAATGCCAAGGTCACCCAGGTTGAAGAAGGCCTGATGTACGTGGATGAGTACAATGAAGCAGGCGAGGTCATCAAACAGCATGAGCTGCCCTTCAAACACTCCATGATGCTCCCCGCTTTCAAGGGCGTTGACTGTGTGGCCGAAGTACCTGACCTGTGCAACCCGCGTGGTTTTGTCAAGGTTGACGATCACCAGCGCAGCCCTGTGTATGACAATATCTGGGCTGCCGGGGTTTGTATTGCCATTCCCCCCGTGGAAAAAACCCCGGTTCCGGTCGGCGTTCCCAAAACCGGCTATATGATTGAATCCATGGTCACGGCCATTGTGGAAAACGTGCATGCCGTACTCAATGATGAAGAGCCCACTTCCGAAGCCACCTGGAACGCCATTTGCCTGGCGGATATGGGCGATACCGGCGCCGCTTTTGTGGCCCTGCCGCAAATACCACCACGCAATGTCAACTGGTTCAAGAAAGGCAAATGGGTGCACGTTGCCAAGGTAGCCTTTGAAAAATACTTCCTGCGCAAGATGAAAACCGGCAACCATGAACCCTTTTATGAAAAACAGATCCTTAAAATGATCGGTGTGGAACGCCTGAAATAAGCGCCTACATCAGGGGGCTTGCACAACTCAAGCCCCCTGATCACCTGTATCGCTTGCAAAAACTCCAGAACCCCCTACCCTGTGGCTTTTCAGCGACCAATCCACGCCGCTCACCATGCCACTGACCCGCATACGACCTCCCGAACAGACCCAGGCCCTGTTTCGCCTGGCCTGGCCCCTGCTGCTTTCCAACTGCACCGTGCCTTTATTGGGGCTGGTGGATACCGCCGTACTCGGGCATTTGCCGGATGGTCGCTACCTGGCTGCCGTTGCTCTGGGTGCGGTCATTTTCAGCTTTCTTTATTGGGGTTTTGGTTTTCTGCGCATGGGCACCACAGGCCTGGTGGCCCAGATCTGGGGTCAGGAAGACCGCAAAGCTCTGGGTCGGGTCGTTTTTCAGGCCCTGACTCTGGCCCTTTTTCTTGGGCTGGCCCTGCAACTTCTGCGCCCCTTTATTCCAGCCTTGTTGAGCCTGCTGGACAGCAGCCCTGATGCCCGCACTCTGGCCAGTGACTATGTTGCCATCCGCCTCTGGAGCGCACCGGCCGTACTTATGCAGTATGTGGTTCTGGGTCTGGCTATCGGCCTGGGGCGCACCGGGGTTGTTCTTTGGCTGCTGATACTGGGTAACGGTATAAATATCCTGCTGGATCTCTGGTTTGTGATGGGGCTGGGCCTGACCAGCAACGGGGTTGCCTTCGCCAGCCTTATTGCTGAAACTTCGGCAGCCGTTATCGGGCTTATCTGGCTGCTGGCAACCTGCAGGACTCTACAAATCCCCTTGCAGCGGCCTGTGCCCGACCCTGCCGGCCTTAAGAAACTTATTCAGGTCAACAGTGATCTTTTTGTCCGTACCCTGGCCCTGTTGCTGGCCCTGGCTTTTTTCACTCGCCAGGGCGCTGCTCAGGGCAACGAGGTGCTGGCTGCCAACGCCGTACTCATGCAACTGGTGATGCTTTCCAGCTATCTTCTGGATGGTTTTGCCCAGGCGGTGGAAGGACGTTTCGGTACGGCTTTTGCCCGCAGCCACCATGAAGCCAGGGAAGTCTACAAAGCAGGGCTTTTTCTTTCTGCAATAACCGCCACAGCCATTACTCTGGCCGCCTGGCTGGGTGGTCCCTGGCTGATTCATCAACTGACCGATCTGGAAGAAATCCGCCTGCTGGCCATCACCTATTTACCCTGGTTGTGGCTGATACTGCCGGTCTCCCTCTGGTGCTATCTCTATGACGGTGTCTTCATTGGTGCAACCTGGACGGCTGCCATGCGCAACAGCCTGCTGATTGCCCTCGCAGGTTACCTACTCGCCTGGTGGCTATGGCAGGGTTATGACAATCACGGCCTCTGGGCAGCGTTTCTGGTGTTCAACGCCCTGCGCGGCCTGACTCTGGGATGGGTATTCAGGAAACATGCTGTCTTTTAATTGAGCAACAGCTCCTTTTCTATCGGGATAAACCGATTCGCAGCCTTGATGAGAGAGGCCGAGGTTAATTGAGCAACACCATAAATCTCGACATGATTGCCATTGTCTTTGCGCAATTTATCCACCAGAAGATCAAAATCACCATCCCCGGATACTAGAGCGATGACATCCGCCTCTTTAGAGTGCTCCAGGGCATCAATCACGATGCCCACATCCCAATCCCCCTTTGCCGAGCCATCGGACCTTTGAATAAAAGGCTTCAACTTCACTTCAAACCCGATAGCGCGCAATATATTCTGAAATTCATGCTGCTTCTGATCACCCCGGTCGGTGGCATAAGCAATCGCTTTGACAACCTGCCGATTTGCGGTAACCCGTGACCAGAACCTGTTGTAGTCAAAATTACGCTTGAACACCTGCCGCGTCGTGTAATAAACATTCTGCACATCCACCAGCACCACTACTTTTTCCATAATTGCATTTCCCTTCGGCAGTCTCACCCGTTATTCGGGAGGATCATTGGCTTTCTCCAACGACGGCAATACAAGCACCGGACAGGAGGCATTGACTGAAACATATTCAACCGTTGCCCGACGCAAGGGCCAGTGGCCACTACTGCCACGGGAAACCAGAATCATCAAATCAGCGCAAAGCTGTCCCGCCAGGCTCAGCAGCTTTTCACCGGTATTTCCTGCGATGACATGCAGGTTGGCATTACTGTTTTTTGGCAGATATTTTTGGACCATTTGATCCAGAGTTTCCCGAACCGCGGCCTCTTTGTCCTCCGGTGCTTCTTCTGTCACGTAAGGGAAGAACCCACCCCCGCCAGGGCTGTAAACACTGGCAAGATGCAATTCACCCTCTTCTGCCAGCATTTCCATGGCTGTTTCCAGGGCACGTTTTCCTTCGCCATCATCTTCAGGATCTATCGCGATCAAAAGTTTTTGATACATATTCGCTCTCCTGTTTTGTTTCGGGCGCTGCCTCCACCTCAGCAAAGGCTCGCCCCTGAACCAATTCATTCACGCTGTAGCCACGATAATCCGCCCTAAGGGCCCTGAACAACGCCACAGCCATGAAAATCAGCAAGATACAAAAAGGCAGCCCCAGGGAAGTAATAACATTTTGCAGTGCATCCAGCCCCCCTGCCAGCAACAAGGTGGCCGCAATAACACCCTGGGCTACCGCCCAGAAGATACGTTGGCGCACCAGAGAAGGCTGGTCATCCCGCCGAGTCAGCATATCGATCACCAAGGAGGCAGAATCGGATGAGGTCGTAAAGAAAATAACGATGATCATCACACTCAGGGCTGAGGCCATACCCGAAAGCGGGAGGGCCTCCAGAAAGGCAAAAATGGCCACGGAAGGATCCTGCTGTACCTGCTCAGCGAGGGCTATCTGGCCGTTCATCTCTACGTTAATCGCAGATAATCCGAAGATACCGAACCACACCAGAGTGAAGGCCGTCGGCGCAAACAGCACCCCGGCGACGAACTCGCGGATAGTTCGCCCCCGGGAAATCCGGGCAATGAAGATCCCGACATAGGGTGCCCAGGAAATGGTCCAGGCCCAGTAGAACAGGGTCCACTGCCGCTGCCAGTCGGTGTCTTTGAAGGTCTCGGTCCAGAACGCCAACCGGGGCAATGCATCAAGGTAATCACCGATGCTCTGTACCATCCCCTCGGCAATGAATACCGTGGGCCCTGCGATGAGCACGAATGCGAGCAATGTCATCGCCAGCACGATGTTGAGCTGGGACAGCCGGCGCACGCCTTTATCCAGCCCCAGTGCTACTGAGGTGGCTGCGATACCGGTAATGACGGCAATCAGGATGGCCTGAACCAGGCCGGTGGAAGGCACGCCAAACAGATAGTTCAGGCCACTGTTCAGCTGCAAAGTCCCGAGGCCCAGCGAGGTTGCCACGCCAAACAGGGTTCCCAGCACAGCTACCACATCCACTGCCCAGCCCCAGGGCCCGAATGTTCGTTTGCCAAGGATGGGATAGAACAAACTGCTGATGCGCATGGGCAGATTGTGCCGGTAGGCAAAATAACTAATGGCCAGCCCCGGCATGGCAAAAATGGTCCAGGTGTGCAGGCCAAAATGATACAGCGCCAGGCTCATGGCATCACTGGCCGCCTCTTCTGAGCCCGGCTCCACCCCTTCAAAAGGCGGATTGGCAAAGTGGGAGATCGGTTCCGCCACCCCCCAGAACATCAGGATAGTGCCGATGCCGGCGGCGAACAGCATGGTGAACCAGGTCAGATTGGAGTAATCGGGACGGCTGTCGTCGGCGCCCAGGCGGATGTTGCCATAGCGGCTGACTGCCAGACCAAGCAAGAAGATTAATAGCGCGCTCACGGCGAAGATGTAGAACCAGCCCAGGTTGCGGGCCACCCAGCCGGTGAGCAGCCCGAAACTGTCGGCAACCACTGCGTCAAACGGAATCGCCAGGGCGACGAAAAGTGCGGCTATCCCTGCCGAGGTAAAAAACACCCCCGGTATCATCTGCAGCCCCAGCAGACGTTGCAAGCGTTCCAGCATATCGGCCCCTGTTTCCTCAAAATGAATCGACAAGAGGCCTTACGCTATCACAAGCAACCCGCGGAGGAACAGGTGCTAATCCTCTGCCAGAAAACCACCGGACTGACGCGCCCAGAGCTGGGCATAGAGGCCACCACTGGCAATCAGTTCTTCATGGCTGCCAGTTTCGACAATACGACCCTGATCCATCACCACCAGGCGATCCATCTGAGCGATGGTGGACAAACGATGGGCAATGGCGATCACTGTTTTCCCCTGCATCAGGCGATTAAGATTATCCTGAATCGCCGCCTCTACTTCTGAATCCAGCGCCGAAGTGGCCTCATCCAGAATCAGAATCGGGGCGTCTTTCAGCATCACCCTGGCAATAGCAATCCGCTGACGCTGACCACCGGAGAGCTTCACACCCCGCTCACCGACGTGGGCATCCAGCCCCTTGCGCCCCTGCACATCTTCCAGATCAGGAATAAAAGCCTCAGCCTGAGCCTGATTGGCAGCCCGCCAGACTTCTTCATCGGTGGCACTCGGTTTGCCATAACGAATGTTGTCTCTGACAGAGCGGTGCAGCAAAGAAGTGTCCTGACTCACCATACCGATATTGGCTCTCAGGCTGTCCTGTTGTGCCTCGGCAATATTCTGGCCATCGACCAGAATGCGCCCGCCCTCCAGGTCGTAAAAACGCAGCAACAGATTCACCAGAGTGGATTTTCCGGCACCGGAGCGCCCCACCAATCCCACCTTTTCACCGGGCTTGATATCCAGCGACAGATTTTCAATCACCCCGGAACCTTTACCGTAATGAAAACTCAGGGCATCAAAATGAATACCGCCCTGAGACACCTGCAAAGGCGGTGCATTAGGCACATCCTTCACGGTCTGGGGCTGGGAAATCGTACCGATGCCATCCTTGACCGTACCGATGTTTTCAAACAGGGAAGCCACTTCCCACATAATCCACTGCGACATACCGGAAAGGCGCAATACCAGCCCCAGCGCCACAGCCACCGAGCCCACACTGATCAATTCACCCAGCCACAACCAGATGGAAAGACCCGCCACCGACAGCAACAATAAAGAGTTAAGCAAGTACAAGCTGGTATTGAAGCCGGTCACCAGGCGCATCTGCCGGTGAACCGTGACCAGAAAATTATCCATGCCCTCACGGGCAAAAGCCGATTCGCGCTGAGCATGGGAGAAAAGCTTCACCGTCTGGATATTGCTATAGGCATCCACCACCCGCCCGGTCATGATGGAACGGGCATCGGCCTGCTGCTGCGCCACCCGACCCATCACCGGAATGAAGTACCGCATCAAAAGCAGGTAACCACCCAACCAGACCAGCAAAGGGCCCACCAAACGTAGGTCAGCAAAAGCCACGATCGCCAGCGTACCGATGAAATACACCGACACATAGTTCAAAACATCAATCAGCTTGATCACGCATTCGCGCACCGCCAGAGAAGTCTGCATCAGCTTGGTGGCAATGCGCCCGGCAAACTCCTCCTGATAAAAAGCCATCGACTGCTTCAACAGATAACGATGCACCGACCAGCGAATACGCATCGGATAATTGCCCATCAACACCTGAAAACTCAGCAGGGAATGCAACAACACCATCAGCGGCAAGCCAATAATCACCAGCCCCATACCGAAAAGCTTCCAGCCTTCAGTCGCCATAAAGGTTTCGCGGTTTTGTTCTGAAAGCCAATTGACCACATCACCCAGAAAGCTGAACAACCAGACCTCAAGCAAGGCCACACTCGCCATCAGAGCTGCCGTCATGGCAATCCAGCGCCAGGAACCGCGGGTGAAATACAGACAAAACCCCAGCAAAGAGCTCGGCGGCTCCTGGGGTTCTTCAGAGGGAAAAGGATTCAGACGGGACTCAAACCAGCGCAACATAAAAGACTTCCTGGAAAACAAAAGAAGAAAAGCTTAATGCATTCGATTTCAGCTACGTCATTATTTTTTGATGCCCCAGATTTTTGAAACGGCAGCATCTGACCCAAGCACACCCAGAACCACCGCAACCAACCCCACACTGAAAAAGACCAGCACCGGAATCAGGGCACCCACCTGACCGATGGAATAACCCGCGAAAGCCGAAACCCCCGAGAGAAACAAGAACAAAATACCTACGACCCTCAGAACAAACCGGTAAGAAGGCTTATATTCCGCTGGTTCTTCATCTGTCTCGAAGAAACGCAGGATGGGCCAGAACACTTTTCTTAAAACGTTTTTCATAATATAAAACCAGGTAAATGAGCGAGACACCTTGGACAGGGTACCTTAAAAAGGCACAGCCAACTGAATGTCGGGTTGAATAATGACATTCATAATCCCAGCCATGCTTGATTTCTACAGCCAGAGCGCTCGGTTAAAGCCTATCTAGCCAGTACTGCGGACGCCGCCGGTTATGGGCAACTGCGAGAACCTGAAAACCAATAGGTATCTCTCGGTAAATGATAGACAAGGGAAATCTGTGAAGGGGCGCTCTGCGGATATCTGGTGATAATTCGACCTGCCAGGCTTTTGGGGACTCGCCAACTAAATTGACCAGGGCCTCAAATTCCTCTATGAAGGTACCACCCAACCCCGGAACTTTTGATTCGTAATAACCAACTGACTCCAGGAACTCGGCTTCCGCTGCCGCGGTGAAAAGAATAATTCATTTGATGAGTGCTCTAGCTTTCCTCATAACATCCTCACCAGACACAGCCTGAACTATGCCCTTGTCGAGCTCTTCGCCTCTACGGCGAGCCTCAAGTAACCAATCGGATTTGAGTTCCTCTTCTGAAGGAGACTCCAGACTCAATACCAGTCGCTGAATCAGCTGGGCTCGCTCTTCTTGAGGAAGGTGAAGCGCCTCATCTTCAATTTTCTGGAGATTCATAGAAAAACCTCTCGTTCACGTATTACTCAATTTTGGCACGGATGGGAATAAGTTGCCACGACTCGGTTTTTCCATTTTATTTTCTTAATACGCATGTGCATTTTACTGCCTCTGAGAATGCAGGCAGGTCTTATTTAACCTGTCGTTTTTTTGGCAAAATCCATAGATACAAGGCAATAGCGTGGATGAAACCCTAACTATGTAATTTTGCCGATGACGAAGTTCACTTGCGCCTGATGTGGCTAATTTCCTTTAATTGCTCACCCTGTATTTCAAAAGCTTTTCCAAAACCCGTCACAAAGCTGGCTTTGTGGGGTTGCAGTTCCAGCAGGTGAAAGTCTTTTAACTCACGGATAACGCTTACGGTGTTGCCCAGCTGGGTTTCCATTTCTGATAACACTGCCAGCCATAGGGGTGTATCCCGTTCGATGGGTTGGGCAGTGATTTCCAGGGTGGCGCGTTTGCAGGCAAAGAGGTTGCGAGGCTGGCTTTCAGTAAGAAGCAGGCTGGCCTGGGGGTGATCCAGCAGGTTGCGGGTGTGGCTGGCCAGTTCTGAGACAAAAATATAGAAGTTGCTCTGGTGGTAAATGCAGGGCGCATAGCTGGCTTCCGGCAAACCTTCGGGGTTGGTGGTTGCCAGAGCGCAGCTAGGCACCCCCTGGATAAAAGCCACAAAATCGGCCTTTATCGCTTTAAGATCAGGCTGTTGGTCGGTCATGTTTTTGCGGTGATGTCTTTAAAGGCCTGTACCAGGGTTTCGGGTTCCTGGGCACCGGAAATCAGGTATTGGTCGTTGATGATGAAAGCCGGAACAGAGCTGATGCCTGCTTTTTGCCATTTGGCTTCATCTTCACGTACGGTTTGCACGTATTGGTCGGATTCCAGTATTTTTCGGGCTGTTTCGCCGTCCAGTCCAATATTTTCCACCAGGCTTACCAGCACTTGCGGATCAGTGATAACGGCATCTTTTCCAAAGTAGGCTTCAAACAGTGCTTTTTTCATTTCAGTCTGCTTGCCCTCTTCGCCTGCCCATTTAACCAGCCGGTGGGCATCAAAGGTATTGCGGGTGTGGCGTTCCTGCAGGGCTGAGAAGTTCAGGCCCAGGCCTTCTGCGATGGTTTGCATCTGGGCTTGGGTCTGTTCCATTTCTTCCACACTGCGCCCGTATTTCTGGCTTAGGGCCTGCAGAATAGGCTGGCCATCCCCCGCCGGGTCCGGGTTCAGTTCAAAAGCATGCCATTCCACGGCAAAGCTCATTTCATCCTTTAGCTGCTGCATGGCCTCTTCCAGTCGGGCGTAACCGATGGCGCACCAGGGGCAGGCAATGTCGGATACGATATCGATTTTTACGGGAATCATAAAGGCTCCTGAAGCCGTTCAATTTCAAAAAGTTTGGGCCAGAGTTTACCGGTGACAAACAGGCGCTGGTTTTCTGCATCCCAGGCAATACCGTTTAACACACCACCTGGGTCTTGCGGCTGCAGGTGTTCCGGCAACAGGCCTTGCAAATCAATCCAGCCCTCAACACGTCCTGACTCAGGGTTGATTCTGGCAATGCGGTTACTGTGCCAGACATTGGCGAGGATTTCTCCATTCACATATTCCAGTTCATTCAGTTGGCCCACTGGGCGGCCCTGATCCTTCACTGCAACACGTCGGATTTCTGTAAAGGTTTGGGGGTCGAAAAATCGCAGGATTGAGCTGCCATCACTGAGAATCAATGCAGTGTCGTTGGCTGTCAGCCCCCAGCCCTGGCCTTGATAGGTCAGGATGTGGAGCAGTTCCAGGCTGTGCAGGTCATACACCCGCGCTTCACCGGCCCGCCAGGTGAGTTGAATCAAGCGGTCTTGCCAGAGCGCCAGCCCTTCACCAAAGCGGTTGGAGGCAAGCTTTATGGATTGCACCACTTCACCGCTTTCCAGTTCCACCCGGCGCAGGCTGGATTCGTTGTAACGGCCCGTGCTTTCATAAAGGTAACCTTGATGGAACAACAACCCCTGGGTGAAGGCCTGGAAATCATGGGGGTAAGCTTGCACTACACGGAAGCCGGAAACGGGTTGGGTTGCCAGAGCCTGCTGGGGATCAATAAAACGCCAGCTAATCAGAGTGAAGGTGAGCAGCAAAATACCGATTAAAGTCTTATTCAGCAATAGCCTATCCAACAACCGGATTAGTAGCCAGCGCCAGCTCAACGGCCTTTTCGGCATGTATGGCGGTGGTGTCGAACAAGGGAACTTTGGTGTCTTGTTGGCTGACCAGTAGGGCGATTTCCGTGCAGCCAAGGATAACGGCTTGTGCGCCTTCAGCAGCGAGACGCTGAATGCTATCGATAAAGACCTGGCGAGAAGCCTCATGGATTTCACCCTGACAGAGCTCTTCGTAGATGACCCGATGAATTTCAGCGCGTTCTTCTGCTTCGGGCACCAGTACTTCCAGGCCGTATTTGTCCTTCAGGCGACCCTTGTAAAAATCCTGTTCCATAGTAAAAGCCGTACCCAGCAAGCCCACCTTCTGGCAATCCGCCTGCAGCAGTTTTTCTGCGGTGGCATCAGCCAGGTGCACCAGGGGAATCTTCAGGGCAGCTTGAATTTCCGGTGCAACCTTGTGCATGGTATTGGTGCAGATCAGGAGAAAATCAGCCCCACCCGCTTCCACTTGTCGGGCAGCATCCACCAGGATGCGGGCTGTTCCGGCCCAGTCACCCTGATGTTGAAGCTGTTCGATTTCTGCAAAATCCACACTGTTCAACAGCAGGCGAGCTGAATGCAGGCCACCCAGGCGATTTTTGATCCCTCGATTGATGGCTGAGTAGTAATCACGGGTGGATTCCCAGCTCATGCCACCCAATAAACCGATGGTTTTCATTATTTGCCTCCCGGTCGTGGATTAAGGCTTAGAACAAGAGTATTTTCAGGCCAATAAGCAGCAGAATGATGCCGCCGAATATTTCAGCCTTACTTTCCAGCCAGGTGCCGCTTTTGGTTCCAACCACAACGCCCAGAAGGCTAAACCCGAAAGTGATCACGCCAATTATCGCACAGGCCAGGAAGGGGTTGATTGCCAGTAGGGTTAGGGTAAAACCGGCTGCCAGGGCGTCAATACTGGTTGCGATGGCCAGCACCAAAAGAACCCGATGGGTGACTTGCGAAATATCCTCTTCGATCCCTTCAGAAAAGCCTTCGTAAATCATTTTGCAGCCAATCAAAGCCAGGAGCACAAAGGCAACCCAGTGGGCAGAGCCTTCGATCCAGCCTAAAACGCCCCTGCCTCCAAGATAGCCCAACAGCGGCATCAGCGCCTGGAAGACACCAAAATAAAGGCCAGCTTTGATGGCCAAAGGAAGAACCGAGCTTTTTTGTTTGGAGCCCAGGCCGATAGAAACTGCAAAAGCATCCATGCTTAGTGCAACCGCCAAAAAAAGAACTTCAAGCATCATTCACTTCTTTTGCAAATTCAGATGGGCGGAGATTCTAACGCAAATCCACCAGCATCCGCACCGGTTGCTCCAGGTAGTTTTTCCATAAATTGCAGAAACGAGCCATAGTCGCACCATCAATCACCCGATGATCACCGGACCAGCTGACTTGCATGATTTTGCGGGCTTCCACTTCACCCTGGGCATTGAAGCGTGGCAGCTCCTGGATACGCCCCAGAGCGACAATGGCGACTTCAGGTTTGTTGATGATGGGTGTGGCAACGGTGCCGCCGATCACACCGATATTGGAAATGCTGATAGTGCCTTTTTTCATGCTGTCCGGCGGTAATTTGCCCTGCCGGGCCGCTTCGGTCAGTTGGTTGATTTCTGCAGTGATTTCCTTCAGGGATTTCTGCTGAACCTGTTTGACGTTGGGCACCAGCAGTCCCAGCGGGGTATCAGCCGCCATGCCGATATTCACATCACCCAGATAGGTGATTTCCGTGCAGTCCGCATTAACGCGACTGTTAAGTAGTGGGTACTCTTGTACGGCCAGGGCAATGGCTTTCATCATGAAAGGCATCAGGCTCAGGCGCAGACCGGCCTGTTCAAACTCGGGTTTGAGCTGCTTGCGCAGGGCTTCCAGTTCAGTAACATCCATTTCTTCGGCATAGGTGAAGTGGGGAATACTGGAGTAGGCTTCTTGCATTTGCCGGGCCATGGCCGCCTTGATGCCTTTGATGGGTTCGCTGCGATCCTGGGGCTGGCTGGTCTCACCTTTCTGATAAGGCAGGAGGTCTTCTTTCAGTATGCGCCCATCTTTGCCGCTACCCTGCACCTGGTTTAAATCCAAATCCAGTTCACGACCGATACGGCGCACTGCCGGTGTGGCGAGTACCTTGCCACTGTCCGATTTGGATGCCGCAACAGGTTCAGGTATTTCAACCTCTTCAGGGGCTTCTTTTTTTGGCACACTGTCCTCTTTAGCCTCTTCCGCCTCGGCTGTGCCTTCGACATCAATTTCAAACAAGGGCTGACCCACTTTGGCCAGGTCGCCTTTTTTACAGTAAAGGCGCGTGACCTGACCGGTGTGCATGGCGGTGATTTCCACCAGAGCCTTGTCGGTCATCACATCAGCAACCGGCTGATCTTCCTCAACTTTTTCACCTTCCTGAATGTGCCATTCCACCAGTTCACATTCAACGATACCTTCACCAATATCAGGCAAAATAAAATCAGTTTTCATAGTGGGTTCTCCCTTAATAATTCATGCTGGCATGAATGGCATCCAGAGTACGCCATTCATTGGGCAGATATTCATTTTGCAGAGCCAGGGGGAAGGGTGTATCCCAGCCCGCGACGCGCATGATGGGAGATTCCAGGTACAGGAAGCAGACTTCCTGAATGCTGGCTGCCAGCTCGGCTCCAAAACCTGAAGTTTTGGGGGCTTCATGGTTGATAATCAGCCGCCCGGTCTTTTTGACTGAGGCAACCAGGGTGTCTCTGTCCCAGGGCAGCAGGGTGCGCAGGTCAAGGATTTCGCAGGAAATCCCTTCTTCTGCAGCGTGATCAGCCGCTTTTTCGATCACCTCCATCTGGGCACCCCAGGCGACCAGAGTGATGTCAGTGCCTTCGCGCAGTACCTCGGCCTTGCCCAGTGGTAGCTCATAATCTTCATCCGGCACCTCACCGGTGGAGGCACGGTAGAGTTTTTTCGGCTCGAAAAAGAGCACCGGATCAGGGTCACGAATCGAAGCCAGCAACAGCCCCTTGGCTTGATGAGGGTTGCGTGGGATCACTACCTTCAAACCCGGTGTATGGGTGAAGTAGGCTTCCGGTGACTGGGAATGATAAAGCCCGCCATGAATGCCCCCGCCATAGGGAGCACGGATGGTCAGGCCACCAACATCAAATTCATCACCGGAACGATAACGGAATTTGGCGGTTTCATTCACGATCTGGTCAAAAGCCGGGAAGATATAGTCAGCAAACTGGATTTCTGCCACGGGCCTTTGGCCCTGGGCAGCCAGACCATTGGCAAAGCCCACAATCCCCTGTTCGGTAAGTGGGGTGTTAAAACAGCGGCTTTTGCCGAATTTTTCCTGCAGGTGGCTGGTGGCCCGGAAGACCCCACCAAAAGCTCCCACATCTTCACCAAAACAAAGCACCCGCTCGTCGGCCTGCATGGCGGTATCCAGAGCGGCATTAATGGCTTGCAGAAGGTTCTTGTTGCTCATGATTGCAGCCTCCCTGCCGTCACCGGATACACATCCGCATGTTTTTGAATATGGGCTTTGGCTTCTTCCAGTTGCTCCTGAAGATGCCAGGGCATTTCTGCATAAACATCGGTGAAGAGATCTTCCAGGAGCGGCTTGGGCACTTTTTCCGCACGTTTCATGGCTTCCACCACGGCTTTGCGATGCTCGGCCTGACGCGCTTCATCTTCTTTTTCGGTCCACCAACCTTGTGCGATCAACCAACTGCGATAGCGGGCCACCGGGTCTTTGTTTCGCCATTTGTCTTCTTCCTTGCGACTGCGATAACCACTGGGATCATCCGAGCTGGAATGGGCGCCCAGGCGATAGGTCATGGATTCAATCAGCACCGGCTGGTTATCTTCGACGGCCATCTGGCGTGCCAGGCGAGTGGCTTCATAAACCGCCAGGGCGTCATTGCCATCCACGCGCAGGGTTTTCAGGCCATAACCCGGTCCGCGTCCGGCCACACCATCCCCGGCGAGTTGTTCGTGTACAGGTGTGGAAATGGCATAGCCATTGTTACGACAGAAAAAAATCACCGGCACCTTGAGGACACCGGCCATATTCAAGGCGGCATGAAAGTCACCTTCCGAAGCAGCCCCTTCCCCGAAATAACAGATCACACAATTTTTTTTGCCCTGCTGTTTGAGACCATAGGCATAGCCGGTGGCCTGGGGAAGCTGAGTTGCCAGCGGGGAAGAAATGGTCAGGTAATGAAGCTCCTGGCTGCCGTAGTGAATCGGCATCTGGCGACCTTTGCCCAGATCCTTTTCATTGGAAAAAATCTGGTTCATGAATTGGTCAACGGTGAAACCACGAAAAGCCAAAGCACCCTGTTCGCGGTACTGGGCCATAATCAGGTCTTCAGAGTCCAGGGCTGCGGTACTGCAGATGTCTGAGGCTTCTTCACCGGTTTCGGTCATGTAGAAACTGATGCGCCCCTGACGCTGGGAAGCCAGCATGCGCTCATCCAGCGCACGAATAAACAGAAAGGTATCCTGAATTTTCAGGGCCTGTTCTTTGGAAAGTTTCGGTGCTTCGGCACCGGGGTAAAGCTTGCCATCCTGTTGCAGCAGGGCAAAGGTGGGCAAAACCGAGGTTTGCGGGTCCAGATACGCAGGCTGGTGAATCAGCTCCACGTCAAAGCTACGCAGGTCGCTCATAGGCAGGTTTTCCTTCTTGTTGTTGTTCACCGAACCACTTGTGATGGTCGGCCTATTGATGGAGGGGAAAGATCATCACCCCTCCATTAACCTAGTGTTGCGACTTTAGATTAGCAGCAGTGATCGCCTTATTCCAGCAGGTGCTCGTAACGCTGATCCGTTAAGGTCTTCATAAAGGCCACCAGGGCGTCAATGCGCCGATCATCCAGAGCCGGGCCGGATTCCAGCAGCTCCATTGAGAGGTTTTCAGGTACTTCGGAGTCGGCCCAGGGTTCTCCGGTTTCCGGGTTGATCTGACGCGCAGGAGCCCGGCTGTTGTACTTGTTGTAGAAGAGCACCACGGTGCGCAGGTCTTTAAAGACACCATTGTGCATATAGGGGGGCGTGACAGCGACATTGCGCAGGGAGGGGGTTTTGAACTTGCCCCTCTGGTTCGGATCATCAATATCCGGGTGCATCAACAAGCCTTCATCCACCTGGGTTACCTGATTGCTTGCACGCAACTGAGTATTGACCGGTACACCGATATTGTGGAACTCGTAATTACTGAAAGTTTCCCGCGGGTGACGGGGCGAAGTATGCAGCTGGTGGCAGGAGTTGCAGTTGGTGAACTGCTGGGAAAAAAACAGAGTACGGCCCAGCTCTTCCTGCTGGGTGAATTCCAATTCCCCTTTCAGGTAGCGATCATAACGGGAATCAAAAGGTGCAAAGAGTTCGGTTTCTTCAAAAGCGGCAATGGCATCACTCATGGCCTGGTATAAAGCCTCAGGATCATTCAGTACTTTTTTGCCGTAGAGCCTAGTGAAAAGCTCACGATAGTGGGCTTTTTCCAGTAAACGCTCGGCCACCTTTTCTTTGCTGGGCATGGCCATTTCGATGGGGTTCAGGGGCGGCCCTGCAGCCTGATCCGCCAGGGTATCGGCACGGCCATCCCAGAAAAGACCTCCGGCGTATTCGCCATTCTTTTTCAAATGAAATGACGGAGTTAAAGCGGCATAACCGGCACTGGGAGTATTACGGTCTCCCAGAGAATGACCATCATCCCCCAGAGAGGCTGCCCCGCCTACCTGGCTTTCCCTGGAATCAATAAAAGCTCTGTCCGGTACATGGCAAGTGGCACAGGATTGACTGCGATTTCGGGAAAGGCCGGGATCAAAAAACAGCTGCTGTCCCAGACGTTCTTTTTCTGTACGAGACGTTTTTTGCTCCTCTGAAGCACTGGCCATTACGGTCAGCATGCAGAGCAAAAGCCCGGAAAAGAGTTTTGATTTTTTCTGCAGCCCCATGGTTCACATCCCCTTGTATTAATCGACTCAGCTTTCATGGGGTAATTTTACTGCAAACCACTTCCACCTACAAATGAGAAGTGTTACTCTTTAGAAACGTCATTCATTACCAAGGAGTTGCATTATGAAGGTTCTACCCCACTTATTGGTTGCTGCCGGTCTGACCGGTTTGGTCACCCTGACCGGCTGCCAATCCAACCAGGATTCACAAAATCAGGCCGCAACCCCGGAAGCGGTATTGGATACCTATGCGAATATAGCAGAAGCAGGCTATACCGATTCTGTAATCACTGCCAAGGCACTGAAGGATAAAATTCAAACCCTGCTGAATGAACCCAGTGAACAAAACCTGCAGGCTGCACGTGAAGCCTGGTTGGCTTCCCGGGTTCCTTATCAGCAAACCGAGGTGTATCGCTTTGGTAATGCCATCGTCGATGACTGGGAAGGCAAGGTGAATGCCTGGCCTCTGGATGAAGGCCTGATCGACTATGTCGACACCTCCAGCTACGGTGAAGAATTCGCTGAAAACCCCTACTACACGGCCAATGTGATTGCCAACCCTACCCTGACCGTGGGCAACAGCCAGATTGATGCGCGTGAAATCACCCCTGAGCTGCTGGCTGAAACCCTGCATGAGATTGATGCCGTGGAAGCCAATGTTGCTACCGGTTATCACGCCATCGAGTTCCTTCTCTGGGGTCAGGATTTGCACGGCACCAATCCCGGTGCGGGCGAGCGTCCTGCCACTGATTTCAGCCTGGAAAACTGCACCGGTGGCAATTGTGATCGTCGTCGCGACTACCTGATGGCTGCTACCAATCTGCTGATCTCTGATCTGGAAGAAATGGCCGACAACTGGGCTGAAGACGGAGCTGCACGCGAAGAGCTGGCTGCCAAGGGCTCTGAAGGCGGTCTGGCCACCATCCTGACCGGCATGGGTAGCCTTTCCTACGGTGAACTGGCCGGTGAACGCACCCAGCTGGGCCTGATGCTGCATGATCCGGAAGAAGAGCACGACTGCTTCTCTGACAACACCCACAATTCTCACTATTACGATGCCATGGGTATCCGCAATGTCTACCTGGGTGAATACACCCGCGTTGATGGCAGTGTTGTACAAGGCCCCAGCATTTCTGATCTGGTGGCCGCTGAAGACCAAGCTCTGGACAAGCAGCTGCGTAAAGAGCTGGATGCCAGTGTAGAAGCCGGTATGAAGATGGTTTCAGAAGCCAAAAAAGGCAATACTTTTGACGTCCTCATTGCTGCCGGCAATCAGAGTGGTAATGCCATCGTGCAGAAGTTTGTTGATGAGCTGAAAACCCAGACAGGCTCGATTGAAAAAGCCATAGCAACACTGGGCTTGAGCAATATTGAGCTGGAAGGCTCTGACAGCCTGGATAACCCCGGTTCAGTCATGTAAAAACGGACACCTCATGTCTTGTAATCACCCCAAATTACTGGGATGGAGTCTGGCAGCCACACTGGCTGTCAGCCTTTCCCTGGTTGCGGACCCCCTTTTGCCCGGGGGAGACACCACCAGCAATCAGGCCTCTTTTTCCCAGCCTGCTTCCAATCTCTCTTTGGATGAAAAGATGCCCTTTCATCTGGGGGACAGTATTTTCGATAAACTCTGGGTTTCCTCACCGGCATCCACCGAGGCCAGTGATGGCCTGGGGCCTTTTTACAATGCCCGTTCCTGTGCCCGCTGCCACATCAA
>Ga0306901_1000279_pt1 | contig 24537 bp, 24 predicted proteins | sample AntRauMFilla3767_FD_190431 | JGI IMG/M metagenome (GOLD analysis project Ga0306901, IMG submission 190431) | Saline lake microbial communities from Rauer Islands, Antarctica - Metagenome Filla 3 #767 (v2) (version 2) | ecosystem: Environmental > Aquatic > Non-marine Saline and Alkaline > Saline ... | reverse complement strand
GGATTTAACAGTCATCATCCCGCATAAGGCCAACAAAGAATCCAGGAAAGGCGAATTTAGTGAACTGTCGGTATCAGATGGGGTGGTAAATGTGTACAACGCTTTCAGAACAGCCCAGCAAATGAGTGACCAATAGCAGAAGATTACACACTTATTTGGTGCTTATTCCTCGGCCTCAATTTTTTTGTTTTCCTTATCTTCAATCCACGAATACGGATAGCTATCGTCATCAATTTTCTTGGCTTCGGTGGTGAGGTGCAGCGGACGAAAGGTGTCAATCATCACCGCATATTCGTCGGTTGCTTCTTTGCCAATACTGCCCTCGTATTTACCGGGATGCGGGCCATGGGGAATGCCGCCCGGGTGTTGGGTGATGCTGGCCGTTTCCACGCCTTCACGGCTCATAAAGTCTCCTTCTACGTAATAAAGTACTTCATCGGAATCGACATTGGAGTGCGCATACGGCGCCGGAATGGATTTGGGGTGATAGTCAAACTTACGCGGACAAAATGAGCATACCACATAATTGTGCCCCTTAAAGGTTTGATGCACGGGCGGTGGTTGGTGCACACGTCCGGTGATGGGCTCAAAATCTTTGATGTTGAAAATCCACGGATATAAATAGCCATCCCAGCCCACTACATCCAGCGGGTGATGGTCATAAAAATACGACGTATAACGCCCCTGCTTTTTGATGCGCACTTCAAATTCGCCGGCTTCATCAAAGAAAAGCGTATCGCCGGTGGGGCGACGAATATCGCGCTCGCAAAACGGACTATTTTCAAGAAACTGTCCTTTGTCTGACACATAACGATCTGGTACACCAATGGGGCCGGTGGAATCGACCGTGAGCATGCGGTTTTGCTCCGTCTCAAATACTATCTGGTAAATGGTGCCGCGCGGGATGAAGATATAATCACCATAGCCAAAATCAAGTCGACCAAACATGCTCTGCACATATCCTTCACCCTGGTGAATGAACAGCAGTTCATCATGCTCACCGTTTTTGTAGAAATAATCCATCGACTCCGTGGGGCGCACCGCTCCAATCTGCACATCATTATTATAAAGCAGTACTTTGCGTCCTATTACCGGGTCGCCGCCTTCAGCTATATTAGCCGTCCGCAAATGATGATGGCGCAACATGCCTTCATCCCATTTCTCGATCTTCAGTTCATCACCCTGCTCCACTTTTATCGCCCGGGTAGGTGCGTTGTGGTGATACAGCAGCGAAGACGAGCCGTGAAAACCCTCGGCCCCAAACAGATGCTCTTGATACAGCTCTCCATCCGGCCGCCGAAATTGCGTATGTCGTTTATGTGGAATCTTTCCGAGTTGATGGTAAATCATAGTGACCTCGTTTAGTAGTGAGTCGTGAGTAATGAGTTGTGAGCGCTCAAGACTCACTACTCAAAACTCATGACTATTATAGATTTCCTCTTGCATCCTGTTCGCGTTCGATCGCTTTAAACAAAGCCTTAAAATTTCCTTTGCCAAACCCACGAGCTCCTTTGCGTTGAATAATTTCAAAAAACAGCGTGGGCCGTTCCACCACCGGCTTGGTAAATACTTGCAGCAAATAGCCTTCATCATCGCGATCAACCAAAATACCCAAATCCTGAAGTTGGGCAATCGGTTCATCAATTGCACCCACCCTGCTTTCAAGATCCTCATAATAATTGGTAGGCACGTGCAAAAATTCGAGGCCGCGACTCTTTAGCTGTTTTACGGTTTTAATAATATCACCCGAAAGCAATGCTACATGCTGCACGCCGGGACCTTCATAAAAATCCAGATATTCCTCTATTTGTGATTTCTTTTTGCCCTCAGCCGGTTCGTTAATGGGAAATTTAATCATTCCACGGCCGCCGGCCATTACTTTGGACATTAGCGCGGAGTACTCTGTGGCAATATCGTCATCATCAAAATGGATGTACTCCGTAAAGCCCATCACATCGCGGTAAAAATTGACCCATTCATCCATTTTTCCTTGCTCCACGTTGCCCACACAATGATCTACAAACTGCACGCCCACCGACTCTACATCATTCAGTGGTGATTCTACCTCTTTAAAACCAGGTATAAACGGGCCGTCATATTCAACGCGATTAATCAACGAGTGAATAGTATCGCCATAGGTGGCGATGGCCGCCTTGCGAATGGTTCCGTTTTCATCTTTTAGGTCATGCGGCTCTTCAATAATTTTAGCTCCGCGTTTTACCGTTTCTTTAAATGCCTCATCCACATCTTTCACATGCATCGCAATATCGCGGATGCCATCGCCGTGCCGGGCTATATGGCGACTAATAAATGAATCACTTTTAAGGGATGATGTGAGTACAAATCGAATATTATTTTGCTCCAAATAAAACGAAACGTGGTCGCGATTACCCGTTTCAAGTCCGCTGTAAGCCTTCAAATCAAACCCAAAAACAGACTGATAATAATAACAGGCTTGCTTGGCATTACCCACATAATGCTCTACATAATCCACATCCTGAAGGCCAAGATGGTCATCAAATTGTTCTTCAACAGGTCGTTCAAGGGTTTCAGCATCTTTTGTTGCAGTACTCATAATTTGATGATTTTAAGATTTACTATAATGATTTCTAACAATATAGTATGCAAGATTAAATGAGCCAAATTTCAATTTCTTAAATACTGCCGACTACTGGAAATTTATTTTGTGAATTTTGCCGTTCCTATCTATGTTAAGACTGTTGAATTACAAACAAATGCATGATTATGGAAAAACAAGAACGTAAAGAAAAATTTCAGCAGCGCATAGATGACGGTGACAAGATTGAGCCCAAAGACTGGATGCCGGATCGCTTTCGGCAACAGCTCACCCGAATGATGAGTCAGCATGCGCATTCCGAAATTGTGGGCATGCTGCCCGAGGGGAACTGGATTACACGTGCCCCCTCCCTGCGCCGTAAAATGATTTTAATCTCCAAAGTGCAAGATGAAGCCGGGCATGGCCTGTACTTATACAGCGCCGCCGAAACGCTGGGCACCAGTCGCGAAGAGTTTGTCAATCAGCTGCTGACCGGTCAAGCCAAATATTCGAGTATTTTTAACTACCCTACCCTCAGCTGGGCCGATGTGATGATTATCGGCTGGCTGGTGGACGGAGCGGCTATCATTAATCAAACCATGCTGGCCCGCAGCTCTTACGGCCCCTATTCCCGCGCCATGGTGCGCATTTGTAAAGAGGAAAGTTTCCATAAAAAGCAGGGTTACGAAATGGTGGCCACCATGGCGGATGGCACTCCAGAACAACAAGAGATGGTGCAGGATGCCCTGAATCGCTGGTGGTGGCCCACGATGATGATGTTTGGTCCGCATGACGATGAATCCCCAAATAGCGCTGAACTTATTAAGTGGGGTGTAAAATCAAAAACCAATGATGAACTGCGCCAAAGCTTCGTAGATCGCCACGTGGCCGAAGCACACACGGTAGGACTTGAAATCCCCGACCCTAAACTGGAATTCAATGAAGAAACCGAGCACTGGAATTTTGGTGAAATAGACTGGGATGAATTCTGGAATGTGGTTAAAGGAAATGGACCGATGAATCGTGAACGAATTGAAGCGAAACAGAAAGCCCATGATGAAGGCGCCTGGGTGCGCGAAGCCGCCGAGGAATATGCCCGTAAGCAGCTCCTGAGTGAAGAAAAAGCATCTTAATCCATTTAGTGTCATCCCGCACTCCGATGCGGAATCTCGTACAATCGGGAACGTTGTTCAAATTCTCACTTTTATCAACGCTCTTTATCATTATGAGATCCTGAATCAAGTTCAGGATGACAAGATCTTTTAACTACTATTTAATTTCTATAATGAGCGAAAAAGAACAAGACTTTAACGATACCCAGTGGCCACTTTGGGAGGTGTTTACCCAAAGCCGCAACGGCAAACCTTTTAAGCATGCGGGCAGCCTGCACGCCCCCGACCCAGAAAAAGCACTTGAAAATGCACGCGATGTATATACGCGCCGCAAAGAGGCCGTCAGTCTTTGGGTGGTGCCCAGCGAAGCTATTGTAGCCAATAAACCGGAGGATGAGGAGGAATTTTTTGATCCTTCCGAGGACAAGCCCTACCGGCACCCTAAATTCTATAATCCACCACGAGCCGTAAAAAAGCGAAAATGACAACAGCTACCACATCACGTACTAAAACCGAAGCATTTTTTGAATTCCTGCTGCGCCTGGCCGACGATCGACTCATCTTGGGGCATCGCCTGTCGGAATGGTGCGGTCATGGTCCCATTTTAGAGGAAGATATTGCCTTAGCCAACGTTGCGCTTGATGATATTGGTCACGCGGCATCCCTCTATGAACACGCCGCCGAAATTGAAGGGGAAGGCCGACACCGCGATGACATCGTTTATTTTCGCAATGATGTAGAATACAAGAACATCAAAATGGTGGAGCTGCCCAAAGGCGATTTTGGCTTCACCATTGCGCGTCAGTTTTTGTTCAGTTCGTACAGCTATTTTTTGTATGAAGCGCTCAAAGATGCCGATGACGAGCAATTCAGCGGGATGATTAAAAAGCATCTCAAAGAAATCAAATATCACCTGCGCCACAGCCGCGAATGGGTGTTTAGGCTGGGTGATGGCACCGAAGAAAGTCGTGAGCGTATTCAAAAAGCTTTTGACGAATTATGGACCTACACCGGCGAATTTTTCTATACGGATGAGGTAGATGAATTACTGATAAAAGAAGATTTGGCAACTGATCCCGTTGAATTTAAGGATCAGTGGAAATCATTAGTTGTAGAAGTACTTGAAGAAGCTACACTTGAGGTACCTGACTTTGATCAGTTTATGGCAGAGGGTGGCCGCAACGGTCGGCATACCGAGCATTTAGGTCCCCTTTTGGCCGAAATGCAGCACCTGCGCCGCTCCTACCCGGACGCCGTTTGGGAGTGAGGGAGTTTTGAATTGTTGAATTGTTGATTTACTGAGTTTTAAATAATGAATTTCAACATTCAACGTTTAACATTTAACATTTTCACCTAAAGCTCTCATAATTGGAGACTGCAATTAAACATACCAAAGAAGATATCTGGAGCTGGCTCCGCGAAGTCACCGATCCAGAAATCCCTGTGCTCAATATTGTGGAAATGGGCATTGCGCGTAAAGTGCATATCACTAGTGATAAAATCACAGTCAAAATCACCCCTACCTATAGTGGCTGCCCCGCCATGTCGGCCATAGAGCAGGAAGTAAAGCTAAAGCTGGCCGAAAAGGGCGTGGAGAATTTTGAGGTTAAAAAAGACTTTTCTGAGACTTGGACGACCGATTGGATGACGGAAAACGCCCAGCAAAAGCTGAAAGACTACGGCATTGCCCCACCCGGTAAAACAGCCAAAGATGACGATTTCCTTCAAAGTTTAAAGGATACCAAAGTCGTGCCTTGCCCGCAATGCGAATCGCTTGATACCGAACTTCAAAGCGAATTCGGCTCTACCGCCTGTAAGGCCCAATACGTGTGCCATAACTGCAAAGAACCTTTCGAACATTTTAAGTGTATTTAGGGCCACTGATCTACGCAGATTTAAAACAGATTTTTTAAATCTATATTTTATCAGTTATCATCTGTGAAAATAAGTAGCTAATTAATCCATTTCTTATGGCATCTTTGATTACAACCAATCTCAATAAAAGTGTACTAACCATTCAACTCAATCGCCCCAAACAGCTCAACAGCTTTACCGAACCCATGGCCAAAGACCTTCAACAGGAACTTCAAGAAGCAAAAGAAAATAATGATGTTCGCTGCGTGCTGCTCACCGCCACGGGCAAGGCGTTTTGCGCAGGCCAGGATTTACCGGAAGTGGTTGAAAAAGGCGACGATTACGAACTCGGCGATACGGTTCGGGCCAGCTATAATCCCGTTATTAAAGCTATTCGTCACCTCGAAAAACCGGTGGTATGTGCGGTAAATGGCACAGCCGCCGGAGCAGGGGCTAACATCGCTTTTGCCTGTGATATTGTGCTCGCTTCCAACGAGGCTATATTCGTGCAGTCGTTTAGTAAAATTGGGCTTATTCCCGATAGCGGCGGCACGTTTTTTCTGCCTCAGCTTGTGGGCTTGCAACGGGCCAATGCCATGTATCTGCTGGATGAAAAAATCACCCCGCAAAAAGCGGTTGAAATGGGATTGATTCACAAGGCTATGGAAGCCGATCAATTGATGGATGAGGCCGAGAAAATTTGCCTAAAACTGGCCTCCATGCCCACTAAAGGATTGGGACTGTACAAACGCGCGATAAACCAATCCCTACAGAATAATCTTGAAGAGCAATTGGAACTCGAAGCCGATCTGCAAACCGAGGCCGGAAATACCCGCGACTACCACGAGGGCGTACAGGCATTTTTAGACAAGCGCAAGCCGGAATTTGAGGGAAAGTAGCATCATTCGCCCACATATTTCACATATTTGGCGAAAGGGGTAGTTGAAAGTCCATTGGCCAGACGAAGATCGGCCGTATAGAAAGCAGCCTCATAGTCAATGGCGGTGGCAAGGTAGGTGGCATCGTACAACGTTATAGAAAATTCAGTGGCTAACCGAAAAGCAAACTCTTCTATTTCTGTATAGTCGATTAGTTTATACGGGAGCTTTCGGAATTGACTTCTTTTTCTAAATCCTTCTTTTATATTAAAATCTCTTCTCCGAACCTTCTTTGTCAACACCGAATCTATTTCCATCAAAAAGATATGGGGGGCATAAAAGAAAATCAGCTTGTCAAGCACTTCATGTGCTTGCTCTGTACCTTTTTCAGGGATGAACCATTTTACCGCTACGGAAGCATCAATAACAAAATCACTCACCGTTCTCTATCCTCTCTGATATCTTTGGTACTATCAGAGAACATTTTGCCCTCGGCCTTATATTTTTCAATAGATTCTCGAGCCATAGCTCGCACCTCTTCGATATCAGGGCCGGCATGGATTTCGAGCAGGGTTTTCAGTTCTTCTTGCAGGGATCGATTATTTGTTGCCGCTTTCTTTTTAAGTTTGTCAAGTGTGGTTTCGTCAAGGCCTCTTACCAATACATTTTTAGACATAACTACCGGGCTTTGTTTTAATGATATCATTATGATATCATATTTTATTTTGAATTTCAACCTATTCTTTTAATCTATTTTATGATGGACCTAAGGGTTGGTTTTTGCTGAGTATTCATTATTTTCTATAGCATTTAATATTAGATTTAAACTAAAATTTGAGCATGGATCAATCAGCAGTAATTGGCATTATTGGCGCAGGAACCATGGGCACAGGTATTGCCCAAATTGCCTCAACCTTTGGCCACGACGTATACATTTATGATGCTTACAGTGAGCAATTGGGGGAATCAAAACATGGTTTACGTAAAATTTTGCAGCGCCAGGTTGAAAAAGAGCGTATGAGTCAGGATGAAGTGGATGGCATCATGAATCGTATTCACTTTGTGGAAGACCTCACGGAGTTTGATGAATGCAGCCTGGTTATTGAAGCGGTTATCGAAGATTTGGATATCAAAAAGGATGTGTTTCAACGGCTTGAAGGGATTGCTCCAAAAGACTGCATTTTAGCCAGCAACACCTCCTCCCTGTCCATCGCTTCCATCTCCTCTGCACTGAAAAAACCGAAACGATTTTTAGGGATTCACTTTTTCAATCCTGCACCGCTTATGCCGCTGGTTGAAATTGTGCCAGGTATTTCCAGTCATGAAGAAACTGTAACCAAAGCACGGAAATTAATTAACAACTGGGGCAAAACCACGGTGTTGGCCAAAGATACGCCCGGTTTTATCGTAAACCGTGTAGCGCGACCATTTTACAGCGAAGCCATTCGCCAGCTGGAGGAAGGCGTAGCTGATGTACCCACTATTGACTGGGCCATGAAAGAGATCGGCGGGTTCCGGATGGGGCCATTTGAACTGATGGACTTTATTGGTCATGATGTGAATTATAAAGTTACCGAAACGGTTTTTGAGGAATTTTTCTACGATCCGCGCTTCAAGCCCTCATTCACCCAAAAACGCATGGTGGAAGCCGGGTATCTTGGTAGAAAATCGGGCAAAGGGTTTTATGAATATGGCGACAATGCCCAAAATCCTGCACCCACTAAAGATGAAGAACTCGGCCTGCAAATTGTGGATCGCGTAGTAGCTATGCTCATCAACGAGGCTTGTGATGCTGTTTTCCTGAATGTTGCTACAATTGAAGACGTGGATTTAGCTATGACCAAAGGCGTCAATTATCCCAAAGGGTTGCTAAAGTGGGCGGATGAAATAGGCCTGCGAGAGGTTCTGGATCGAATTACAGCATTACAAACCAACTATCGCGAAGATCGGTATCGCCCGAATCCTTTACTAAAGCAAATGGTTGAAAATAATGAGACATTCTATGGGTAAGCTGACGGCTGATAACTGATCGCTCAAAATGGATAAACAAACACTTGCTGAAAAAATTGTTAAAAAGATGATGGCTGATGATGCCTTCAGCCAGTGGCTTGGTATTGAAATAATGGACATCAAACCCGGTTATTCAAAATTAAAAATGGAAGTCCGGCCGCAAATGAATAATGGATTTAATATTACTCACGGAGGCATTGCTTATTCCCTGGCTGACAGCGCTCTGGCATTTGCCTCCAACAGCCATGGAAGGGTTGCCATTGCACTGGAAACCAATATTTCGTATATGAAAAAAGTACACGCCCAAGATATTCTAACAGCGAAAACCGAGGAGCTTAGTATTGGTAATTCCATGGGCGTGTATAATATTGCGGTAACCAATCAAGAAAATGACAAGGTAGCGCTATTTCGAGGAACAGTTTATCGAACAAAAGAACAACATTTAAAAAACAAGTAAAGAGTAGAAAGTATAAAGTACAATTCCATCGATTGCAGACTTTGAAAATTTTGCAACTTTATTTTTATGCTTTCTACTCATTACTCACTACTTAATACTCATTACTGTTATGTCTGAAGCTTATATCATTGACGCTATTCGCACCCCTATTGGTAAACTCCGCGGCTCTCTCTCTTCTATTAGAGCTGATGACCTGGCCGCCCTGCCAATCAAAGAACTGATGAATCGAAATCAAAACGTTGATCCGGCACGCATTGAAGATGTTATCTACGGCTGTGCCAATCAAGCCGGTGAAGACAACCGAAATGTAGCCCGTATGGCTGCTCTTTTGGCTGATTTACCCATATCTGTACCGGGCGAAACGGTGAACCGGCTCTGTGCTTCCGGAATGAGCAGTACCGTGCGCGCCTATCATGCCATCAATGTGGGTGAGGGTGATTTATTCGTAACCGGCGGCATGGAGCACATGACGCGCGGACCGATGGTACTTGGCAAAGGATCACGCCCCTACTCCGGCACTAACGAAATGCATGATTCCACATTCGGCTGGCGATTTGTCAACCCCAAAATGGATGATATGTACGGCTCGGAAGGAATGGGCCAAACAGCTGAAAATATTGTAGAAAAACACGGGGTGAATCGGGAAGATCAGGACCAATTTGCGGCCTGGTCGCAGCAAAAAGCAGGTAAATCTACCGAAAGCGGTCGACTTGCCAAAGAAATTATGCCCGTATCTATTCCTCAGCGGAAAGGCGAAAATCTTATTTTTGAGGAAGACGAATTCATTCGGCCCAATACAACCGCCGAAATTTTGAGCAAACTGAGTCCTGCTTTTCGCAAAGGCGGCTCGGTAACGCCTGGAAATGCATCAGGATTAAATGACGGCGCCTGCGCTTTGTTGGTAGCCGGCGAAGGGGCAATCAACGATTTTGACCTGCAGCCTAAAGTCCGCATTGTGGCCTCGGCCATAGTAGGCGTTGAACCGCGCATCATGGGCATGGGCCCCGTCGATGCCACGAATAAAGTATTTCAGCGAACTGACTTATCCATTGATGATATGGACGTCATTGAACTGAATGAGGCCTTTGCGGCTCAAAGTTTAGCCGTACTGCGCGAACTTGGCATTGATGATGACGATGAGCGCGTCAACCCTAATGGCGGTGCTATTGCGCTTGGTCACCCGCTGGGCATGACCGGCGCTCGGCTGCTTCAGACAGCCATGGTTGAACTCTATGAAAAAGAAAATGCTACCTATGCACTTTGTACACTTTGCGTTGGTGTAGGCCAGGGCATGTCGGTAATTTTGGAGAAGGTCTAAACAAAGTAACAAAGAGACAGAGTAACATAGTATTTTTGTCACTTTGTTACTCTGGTACTTTAAAATATGGCTATATACGAGTTTAAAGATTATAAACCAGTTGTTCACGAGAGTGCCTTTGTGCATCCGCAAGCTGCTGTGACCGGTAACGTGGTGATTGGCAAGGATGTTTACATTGCGCCCGGCGCTGCCATTCGCGGTGACTGGGGGAAGATCGTCATTAAAGACGGTTGCAATGTGCAGGAAAATTGTACGATTCACATGTTTCCCGGCGTAACCGTAGTTTTGGAAGAAAGTGCCCATATCGGCCACGGCGCCATTATTCACGGGGCGCATATCGGACGCAACTGCCTGGTGGGCATGAATGCCGTAGTGATGGACCGCGTGGAACTGGGCGACGAATGCATCGTGGGAGCACTTGCATTTATCAAAGAAGGCATGGACATTCCAAAACGGAAGCTGGTGGTTGGCAATCCGGCTAAAGCGGTAAAAGATGTGAGTGATGAGATGATTGCATGGAAAACCGAGGGCACAAAATTATATCAACAATTGCCGGCACAACTCCACGATTCACTTAAAGAGTGCGAACCGCTGCGAGAAGAGCCCAAGAATCGACCGAGTCAATCAACGAACTATAAAACCTGGGGCAGCAAAAAGAAGTGATATTATGGGAATATTCAGTAACAATAAAAAAGGAACACCACCGCACACTTGGTATCCCGATATTTTGCACTGGCAAGAAGGGGACGAAATATATTGCTGGGGCATAATGTCTGCCTTCGGCTTGATGAACTTTAGCATCGCCAACTATCATAAGTATGATGATTCAAGTGGAGCCGCTGCGAAAGGTACATTTTATTTTAAAAGTGTCGATGAAAATGGAAACATATTTCTTGAAGATGAAAACGAGAATATTGTACAATTCGAATTTTGGCGATTTATTAAAAAAGCCCGAAATGAAAGCCTAAAAAGTCGGCAAAAGCAGCAACAATTAAAAGAATCAGAGGAATACATGGATTTAATATACAAATTTCAAAAAGCATTTAATGAGTTGCAAGAATCAGACGGTCATCCACATCGGTTGGGAGAACCAAAGCCAAAAGAGCGGCCGAATCAATCAAAGAAACAGAACAGGCGGGATAAACAAAAAAATTAAAGGCACAGATCAAAAATAGATTTTATCTGTTAAAATCAGTGTTAATCTGCGGCAAAAAAAATTGATATGAAAGTACAAAGTTATACTGAAGGAACCTGGCGCAAAAAAGGCGAAGAAACCGATCTCATCAGCGCGGTAAGCGGCGAGCCTGTTGCCCAAATGGTGGAAGCGGATTTGGATTATAAAGCCGCCTGCGAATATGCGCGAAATAAAGCCGGACCAGCCTTAAGAAAAATGTCCATCCACGAGCGGGCGTTTAAGATAAAGTTCTTGGCACAGCATTTAATGGAGCGCAAGGAAGATTATTATACCCTCTCCACGCAGACCGGCGCCACCCGTGCCGATTCCTGGATTGACATTGAGGGCGGGATCGGGGCCATGTTCGTGCTTTCCAGCAAAGCCCGTCGCGAACTTTCTGACCTGCCCTATCACGTTGAGGGCAGCTACGAACAACTGTCGCGCGGCGGTACATTTGTCGGCCAACATATTTGTGTACCTTTTCATGGCGTAGGTGTACATATCAACGCCTTTAATTTTCCGGTCTGGGGCATGCTCGAAAAACTGGCCCCCTGTATTATTTCCGGAATGCCGGCTATCATTAAACCCTCACCCATTGGTTCCTATCTGGCATACAAGGTATTTAAAGACATGGTAGAATCAGAGCTCCTCCCCGAGGGTGCCATCCAGTTTATCGCCGCTAATCAACCCGGTGATCTGCTGGATCACCTGACCAGCCAGGATGCCGTGGCCTTTACCGGCTCTGCCCAAACGGGACGAAAACTGAAAGCGCACCCCAACATTGTAGCTAACAGCGTACGGTTCAACTTGGAAGCCGATTCGCTGAATTGTTCTATCTTGGGTGATGATGTAACACCCGATATGCCCGAATTTGATCTTTTCATAAAAGAAGTGGCCGAAGAGATGACCGTAAAAACGGGTCAAAAATGTACCGCTATTCGCCGCACTATTGTTCCCCGGCAACGGCTTGATGATGTAGTAGAAGCACTGAATAAGCGATTGTCTGAAACGAAAATCGGCGACCCCGCGGAAAAGGAAACCAAAATGGGTCCGCTGGCCAGTGCACTGCAGGCCCAACGCTTTGGCGAAGAAATATCAAACCTGCTGGAAACGACCGAGTCGGTATACTCGAACGGTCATGAAAAACCCGGCGGCGCCTTTACCGAACCGAAAGTGCTGCTGTGCCACAAACCGCTTGAAGTGGATGATGTGCACCGCATCGAGGCGTTTGGTCCCATGACGACCGTGATGCCGTATGAATCAAACAAGGAAGCCATCACCCTGGCAAATAAATCCGATGGCTCGCTGGTCGGCTCGCTGTTTACGGCCGATGATGAAATAGCCAAAGAAATAACACTGGGGTGCGCTCCTTATCACGGGCGATTTATGATCATCAATCGGCATTCGGCTGAAGAATCGACCGGCCATGGATCACCCATGCCGCATCTTGTACATGGCGGGCCGGGACGAGCCGGCGGCGGTGAGGAACAGGGCGGGGCCCGAGCGATTATCCATAATATGCAACGCGTGGCTTTGCAGGGTTCGCCGACTACTCTGACCAACGTAACGAATCAGTACATTACGGGTGCCGAAACCCAAGAAGCCGAGACCCATCCCTTTCAGCAATATTTTGAGGATTTGGTCGTGGGAGAAGCCTTAACCACCCAAAAACACACGGTGACTGAAGAAGATGTAGAAGATTTTGCGAGGTTGTCCGGCGATGAATTTTATGCCCACACCGATCCTGATGCGGCTTCTCGATCCCTTTTTGGGGAGATTGTGGCTCATGGATATTTTGTACTTTCACGAGCAGCCGGCTTATTTGTTCACCCCGATGAAGGGCCGGTTATACTAAACTACGGACTTGAAAATCTGCGCTTTGTTGCACCGGTTCCGCCGGGTGATACCATTCAGGCGAAACTGATTGTAAAGCGCAAAACCGTGCGCCAGAAGAGGGCATCGGACAAGTTCATTTTCGGAGTGGTGTACTGGGATGTAGAAGTAACCAACCAGGATGATGAGCTGGTAGCCGACTACACGATTTTGACCTTGGTTAAACGACGCAATAAATTGGATATCGATATTTTTGAGGAGGAATAAAACGAAAATGTCGGGAGGTATCATGATACCTCCCGACAAAAATAAATAAAAACAAACTCAGCTATGCCAGAAAACGGATCAATTACCTTAAACGCAAAAAATCATATCGGAACCATTGAATTCCATCACCCCAAAGGCAACTCTCTGCCGGGAAAATTGCTGCGCAAACTTGCTGAAAAAATTACCCAGGCAGGACAGGATGATGACATAAACGTGGTGATTTTAAAAAGTAAAGGCGAAGGCGCTTTTTGTGCCGGGGCATCATTTGATGAGTTAATAGCTATTGATGATCTTGAAGAGGGCAAACGCTTCTTTATGGGTTTTGCCTTGGTTCTCAACGCCATGCGTACCTCTCCAAAATTAATTATTGTCCGTGTGCAAGGCAAAACGGTTGGCGGCGGTGTGGGTATTGCAGCAGCCGGCGATTATACCTTTGCCCATGAATCGGCTGCTGTAAAATTGAGTGAACTTGCCCTGGGTATTGGCCCCTTTGTAGTAGGGCCTGCTGTAAAGCGAAAGTTAGGCACGGCAGCATTCAGTACCCTTGCAATCGATGCCGAAAGTTGGCATCCGGCTGAGTGGGCCCAAACCAACGGGCTTTTCCAACAGATTTTTGAATCCGGAAAAAAACTTGACCAAGAAGTGAATAAACTGGCAACCAGACTGGCTAAAAGTAGCCCGCAAGCCATGAAAGAACTTAAAATAACGTTATGGCAAGGTACTGATTACTGGGATTCTCTGCTTAGTAAAAGGGCTGAAGTGAGCGGGAAGTTAGTCCTTTCAGATTACACCAAGAATTTTATTAACGACTTTAAAAGCAACTAAGCGGATAGCCGGGCACTGTACTGGCTGAAAAAAAACTATTGCCTGGCTTTTCTTTCAATAATTAAGCTTTTTTTTCAAGAGTAAAAAAGATATTAAAGACGGCTCCATCTTCATTATGGACTTCGAGGGTTCCATCAAGCTGCTTAACCAGCGTATGAACAATAGACATGCCAAGCGATTTTTTTGAGCCGGTATTTTCATCCATTCCAATGCCATCATCTTTGACGGTTAATTTAATTAATTGATCATCCCTGCTTAGTGTTATACGAACGACTCCGTCCTCGCGATCTTTAAAAGCATGTTTGTGGGCATTCACAATAAGTTCATTCAACAATAATGAACATGGGATAGCTTGATTAATACTTAAAACGATCGGTACAATATCAGTTTCAAACGTGATATCAGTATCTGAGTTTGCATACGTTTTATCAATTTCATCAACAAGCTCTCGCACATATTTATCGAACTGTATGTTTGATAAATTATCTGACTGATATAGCTTTTCGTGCACAAGGGCAATAGATTTAACCCGCAGCTGGCAATCTTGCAGCACCTCTTGGGTGGCTTTGTTTTCGGTTTCCCAGCGTTGCATTTGCAGCAATCCCGAAATTACCGCCAGATTATTTTTTACGCGGTGATGGATTTCCGCAAGTAAAATCTCCTTTTCTTCCAGCGAATTTTTAATCACCCGTTCCGATTTTTTACGCTCGGTAATATCACTGACTACACAAACGGCTCCCTCTATTGTTTCATCGTTGTTATAAATAATGGACTTGGAAAGACTTACCGGAAAGGTATCGCCATTTATTCGTTGAAAATAAGTCTCATAATTCTCGAGTACTGAATTTTCATTCAGATTAAGCAATTCTTCATTCTCATCATTAAAGAACATATCAGCAAGCGGTTGCCCCATAATTTCATCTTTACGATATCCCAGCAAGCTAAGAGCTGCAGAATTGACTTTAATGATTTCCAGTTTCTCATCGGTTACAATTAATGCATCACCCATTGATTCAATAATATTATCTACATATTGCTTGGAAAAGGTGATAGCGTTCAGATTCTTGGCCATACGATTAAAAGAGCGGCTAAGCTGCCCAATTTCATCGTTGGATTTAACCGGAATTCTTTTTTCAAGATTTCCGCGGCCAATTTCTTTGGCCGCCTCCGAAAGAGAGTGTAGCGGTGCTGCAATAGATCTGTAAAGTGAATAGGCCAGCAGTAATGTGAATAAAAAGGCGATGAGCGTTGCCAGGAATATAATATTTCCATATCGGTCTAACCGATCATTAAGCCGCCGGGCCTGATCGTTTAAATTCATTTGAATCTTATTTCTCAACTGCTCAAGCAATGGCAATAAATTATTCCGATACAGCGGCTCAACCGTTACCGTTAATAACGATTTTGCATTTTGAAAATCATTTTGGCTGTAATCAAGCAGTTGATTTATGAAAGAATTATAGGTCTCAATTTTACTCTTTAGCAGGTTTACCGTTGCTATAGTCTGCTCTTGGGCTTCTGCAGAAGTGTATTGAGAATAATTCGCATTTTTTAAGAGGCGTTCAATTTTCTTGAAATTCAAGTTCAACCCTTGCAGTGATATGCGCACTTTACGCTTAATATTTTCTGTGCCCAGTAATGAATCCTGCAAATTTTGATCCAACGTAGCACGATAGGGTTCATCCAGGTAATATTGAACATTGATAAAACTTTGATACAGATGTGACTGCAATTCATTGGAAACTTTCAATTCTTGAATAGCTTCCTGACTTTCATGAATAACTTTATTTTTTACCTTGTTATTATAATACTGCGATACGATTCCAATGAGCAGCAGCAAAACAATAACACCGGTAAAACTAAGAATTAATTTCGTGCTTAATTTCAAAAGGTTCTTGTTTCGTTTTATGATTGATTAGATCAAGTGTATCAGAGAACTATCACCACAATAGTACTCCTATTAAATATTCGCGTATCTCTTCAATATAGAAAAGATTCAAAAAATAGTGCATTCATTTCGAAATACAACAAACGAATCATTGGTTTTTAATAACGCACCAGCTCCTCCATTTTTTGGGTGATGGAATCAACCCCCGGCAAAACGGCATTCATCAACCCCACATTGTGCGGAACCGGAATGTCCGGCATGGTAAGGCGTTGGATGGGAGCATCAAGCCATGAAAATGCTTCTTTGGAGAGCATGGCACTTATCTCGGCCCCAAAGCCGCCCGTTTTGGTATCTTCATGCACAATTAAACAACGATTGGTCTTCTCTAAAGAAGCAAGTACTGTTTCTTTGTCCCACGGCATAATGGTTCTCAAATCAATAATGTCGGCATCGATATTTGATTTTTCCGCAGCAGCTTCACAACGCTCGCACATAGCACCCCACGTAATGATGCTCAGCTGATTACCTTCTTGTAAAAGCCGTGCTTTGCCATATGGCACAACGTAATCATCACCCGGATACGGCTTTCGAGCATACTTGGCATCAAGCAGATTGCGGTGCTCAAAAAATATTGTTGGATTATTACTGCGCATGGCCGATCGCAGTAACCCCACCGCGTCTTGTGCATTACTGGGAAAAGCCAGCTGCCAGCCTATGGCATGCGCAAAAAATACTTCATTGCAAACGCTGTGCCAGGGATCACCGCATTTTGCAAATCCGCCGGGCATGCGTACCACCATGGGAGCAGCAAATTTGTTGGCGGTCCGCCAGCGAATAGTCCCACAATTATTAAGCTGTTCCGTGGCAGGATCGGCATATTTTCTGAACTGTATTTCTGCCACCGGCATTAATCCGTTGTATGCCAGCCCTACCGCCCGGCCGATTATTCCTTCTTCAGATAAGCTGGTGTCAAAAACACGGTGTTCTCCAAAACCGGTTTGTAATCCCATTGTAGCGGCATGAACGCCGCCTTTGACTGCCACATCTTCACCAAACACCATTAATTTAGGGTTCGTCTCAAGCTCTACTTCCAGCGTTCTCCGAATGGCTTCCACAATATTAATGCGTTGTTTTTCAGCCTTGAGATTAGTCGTAGAATCCGGAAATTGATGCCCTTCAGCGGCTAATCCTCCTATTTCTTGAACATCCTGATTGCCATCGCCCTCCGTTTCAGCAAAAACATATTTCTCCGTTTGAGCCGTATCCGGTTCCGGTCTATTGCGGGCTTTTTCAGTAGCTTCATCAACTTCTTTGGCCGCATCCCCTTCCAATGATGTCCATTGTTGTTCTGTAAAATTTTTAGGTATCAGGTAGGACTTTAATGAATCAAGCGGATCATTTTCCTGCTCTTGGTTAATAAGATCTTCTTCTTTGTAGGCTTGATTATCCTGATACGAATGCCCGTTGAGCCGCGGCATGGTGAGGTGAATTAAGGCCGGCCCTTTCCGATTTCTCACGTGCGATACGGAATCAGAAAGCAAATTAGCAGCTTCTTCGGGATTGGTACCATCGCCGTCAAAAATGCGGATATTCTTAAACGAATACAGATTTTTAGCAATGTTACCGCCGGGGGTTTGAAAATCACCCGGAACAGAAATGCCGTAGGCATTATCCTCAATATAAAAAAGCACCGGTAGATTTTGAGTGGTCGCAATGGTCAGGGCCGACCAAAATCCATTCGTGGCCACCGAACCATCTCCGCCCAATATCACAGAGATCGCCCCTCCATAAGCGTCTTCACCGAGCTGCGAACGCCGATACTCAATACCCTGCGCCCAGCCTATACCCGGCGTATATTGCGAGCCTACATCGCCGGCCATAGGCAAAACGGTAGCCCTTCCGTTCCCAACCATATTGCATACCACGCCTATGTCACGTCCATCACTATACCCCCCTGACTTTGCCATGGGAGCAGCCAGTGCATCTTCCATAGACAAACCAAGCGACAACATTAACGGCCGTGAGCGATAATACGCGCTGACTGCATCATGCTCATGATTTAACAACGAGCCCAATAATCCCTGGCCAAGTTCATGCCCCCCTGCTGAAAATTGATACAGCACTTCTTGATTTGGTACTAATTCATTTTCTTCCTTCTCGTCCATGGCCCGAGACCGTAGCATCAAGCGGGCAATTTTTCCCCAGTCAACCTTTTTTGCGTAATCTTTATCTGGTTCCATCATAAAAATTCGTTGAAAATCTATTGCGATATGCTTCAGATGATGTCAATTTCTTTCACACTATCTTCAAAATGCTTCATTTCCTCTTCGGTGCCTATAGTTATGCGCACACAGTGTGGTAATCCAAATGCATTGATACGACGCAGAATAACTCCTTTTTCAAGCATCGCTTGGGTAAAAGCAATTGCTTGCTGCTCGGAATCCAATACCATCATCACAGAATTGGATATCGACCGTACGTAGGTTATGTCTTGCTCTTTAAAGAAATTATACAGCCTTTCTTTTCCGGCTTCTACAAGTCGGACACTTTTTGATAAAAATTCGTCATCCTCCAAAGCCGCCTCCGCTGCGGCTTGAGCCAAAGCCGTGGGCTCAAATGTCAGCTTTGTTTTGAGCATGTGGCTTATTAAATGTTCCGGTCCTATGGCATACCCCACGCGCAAGCCCGCCAGTCCGTACGCCTTTGAAAACGTTCGGAGTGATATGACATTTTTATAGTCATAATCTAACACTGTAGGATAATCTTCAACAGCTTGGGCATATTCGTGATACGCCTCGTCCATGATAACGATAACCTCATCGGGAATTTGCACCATAAATTGCTCAAATTCCTGCTTTGTTATGTAGGTGCCTGTAGGATTATTGGGATTTGCGATATAAATCATTTTGGTTTGATCGCTAACTGCTTTCGCGATGGCATCTAAATCAAACCGGAAGTTTTTCGTTACTGGGATTTTATTTAACGTAATACCTCGAATATTTGCCTGCACGAAAAACCCCACAAATGTTGCGTCAGCGGTGATAGCTTCTTCGTGATCGAGAAAAAATGTGCGGCACAATGTAGCGATGATGCTTTCTGAACCGGCTGCAACAATTATATTTTCCGTATTTACATTATTTTTCTCAGCCAGTTTAGCGCGCAGCCCGCGTGAGGCAGGATCAGGGTAATCTTGTATTTCTTGGAGCGCTTCGCTTACAGCCGGCTCAACACGGGAACTGCACCCCAACCGATTTTCGTTGGAGGCCAGCTTGGAAATTTGTTTCGGCTGATAAGCTTTGCGAACCTCGGCAATAGTTTTACCGGCCACATACGGCTTTAAGTTTTTTATATTTGAGGGTAGAAACGACTTTTTTAGCGTATCAGACATAGATAGCGTATTAGAAATCGACTAAATTTTTAAATTTATTTTGAGAAGTGACTCCTTATTTTCACTTCGAAGGAAGACCCTAAATATGGTTAAATTTACTTTCTTAACCAAAGCAAAGGCGTAAAATTTTCATAAAATAAAGCACTCTTAATCTTTAATTTTTCTATATTTGAACCTTGCAGAAAAATAAAATTTATTATGCAAAAAATAGTTCTAATAACGGGTGCCAGCCGCGGCATTGGATATGAAGTTGCAACGGCTCTGGCCCAAAAAAATCACCGAGTCATTGCTGTGGCCCGCAATAAAAGTAATCTGCAAAAACTAAAAAAAGAAGCCCCTGATCACATTGATTTTTATACCGCAGATTTGACCAGCCATGAGCAGCTTGATACACTCAATACGTACTTAAGTAAAGAGTATGAGGGGATTGATGTTTTAATTAACAATGCCGGTGCATTAGTCAACAAACCTTTTTCAAAGCTTGAAAAAAATGACTGGCAAAATATGCTCGACGTCAACTTATTATCAGTGATTGATTTGACAAAAATGATGCTACCTATGCTAACTGAAAATAGCCATATTATAAATATAAGCAGCATGGGAGGACTGCAGGGAAGCAGCAAATTTCCCGGCTTGACCGCCTATAGTGTAGCCAAAGGAGCGGTAGCTATTTTAAGCGAATGCCTGGCGGTAGAATTGGCAGAATCAAATATACGCGTCAATGCATTGTGCCTGGGGTCGGTTCAAACTGAAATGTTTGAAGATGCCTTTCCGGGTTTTGAGGCTGACGTTAAACCTAAAAAAATGGGAGCCTACATTGCTGATTTTGCATTAAACGGATCTAATTTTTACAATGGAAAAATACTACCGGTAGCGTTAAATGATCCTTCGTAAATGGCAAGATTTAATTATCACATATATTCAATCATGATTAACTCAATATTTAAGACTTCAATTTTAATCTGTTTATTCTTATTCGGGCTTGGACAAACCGGAAATAGTCAATCAATTGAACTGGTTGGAGCCGATGTACTTAACGGAGCCCTCAATGGATTGGCGCTGGGCGGAGCTACCATGGCATTGCAAAATTCAAGCGACCGCGCCCCACTACGCGTGGGACTGGGAGGAGGTATTCTATACGGCATTGGAACCGGAATTTATGATAACTCAAAAATTTCGAAAGGCGAACAGTATTTCAAATCTGCTACATTCAATGATGGAAAAAACAGTACCGTTATTGTGCTGCTTGATACGTTTTATGGTGCTGCCGGCGGGGCTGCTATCGGTGGTGCTATTTCACTCATTTCTAATGATCCCGTTCTTGACGGACTCCAATATGGTAGTGGCGCCGGGGCCTGGATAGGATTTGGGTTTGGGTTAATTGATTCATTTATCCTTGCCGATGGACCTGATGATTTTCAGGCATCAGTAAATACTACAATCAAAAATAAAGCAGAGGGCATCGTTCAACTACATACGGCAAATGATAACCTTTCGATGGGTTTTTTCAATCCCACCCTATTTGCTCAGAAAAAAGTGACCTCTCATTCAATAAGCCCAGAATATTCAATGGGGATGGAGTTCGTAAATTTCAACATCGCTCTTTGATTTAAAGCTCATCCTGCGTATTTAGCTGTGCTCCCTCTTCGGGATCTTCCGTTTGGGTAAGATGGCGCAAAACTTCCTTCACAGTATTGGTGTGCCCCGAAATAGAGGGATGAAGTCCATCGCTTAAGTAATTCCAGGCCTCCGGTTCTTCTTCTCCCATTCGGCTGCCAAGCGGGTCTACAATATATCCCTTTTTGCCGGTCAGTATTTCTCGCACACCCTGCAAATCCTGTTCTGATAGCTCAAAATTAAATAAACGGATATCTTCCAGCATCTCACTAATAACCGGCGGCGGTGTTATCCAAACAATCGGATTATCGGTGACATTAGATACGGCTCCTTCTATGGTGTTGATATTTTCCCAGTAATCAGCCAATGAAACCAGCGTTCGTTCAGGTGCAATTTTCAAACGCTGCACATCAAATGTGCCAAGCCCTACCATCACCCAATCGGGGTTGTGGTCAAGAACATCTCTATTTAAACGCTTGATGGCATCCGTAGTTGTGTCATAAGAAATTCCGCTGTTTATGAAGGTGAAATCAGCGCCTGCAATGGCAATTTCCAATACGTGCTGAAAAATATTAAACCACCCCTGTAAATCATCCGTTAACGAATCTCCCAGTGCTACAATCGTTTCGTCTCCATTAAAAGGGAGTTCATCAATCCAGTTGTTTACTTCTTCATCTTCCAGCAATTCAATAGCTGCTTGTTTGGCATTCTCTTTAAATTGCGCACGCAGATTCAAGAAATTTTCTTCTTTTATTCCCATCAACTTAGCCACGGCTTCAGTGTTATTAATTCCCGGTAATAAAGGAAATCGTTTTTCAAGATTTAAAAATTGCAGTAAGTATTTTTCAAGAACCTCTCGCTCTTCTTTATTTGCTTTTTCGGCCATAGTATAATTCAGGTAATATTGAAATTAGTTTTTTAATAATTGATTAGTCAGTTCCGGCGTGCCCTTGGCTGCACGTTTTTCAATATGTGTCCAAGTTGAAATATCAGATATTTCGGGCGACTGGGGATCTATGATATATTTGGGGATGTGCTTCGGGGCATAGTCAATAAGTCCCGCAGCGGGGTAAACAACCAATGATGTTCCAATGACAATAAGAATATCGGCCTGAGGCAAAAATTTAGCAGCTTTTTCCATGTTGGGTACCGTCTCCCCGAACCAAACAACGTGTGGCCGAAGCTGGCCACCATCCGAAGCAGTATCACCCATTTCAATCCTATCGCCCCCAATGTCTTGAATAAGAGATCGATTCATAACGCTACGCACTTTGCTTAATTCACCATGTAGATGGGTTACATTGGTGGAACCCGCACGTTCGTGCAGGCTATCTACGTTCTGGGTGATGATATGCACATCATGCTTTTCTTCCAACTTGGCAAGGGCTCTGTGGCCCGCATGAGGTTCAGCATTGTGGGCTTGCTTGCGACGTTCATTATAGAATTGCAAGACTTTCTCTGGATTTTTTTTCCAGCCTCTGGTAGTTGCAACTTCTTGAACATCATAGCCCTCCCAAAGTCCACCGGAATCACGGAACGTCTGTAATCCACTGTCTGCACTCATTCCGGCTCCCGTCAAAACAATGATCTGCTTCATTGAGAGTTATTTACTTAAGAATAGCAATTATGCGGGTACCGTCGAAAAGATATCAATCCAAGCACTGGATTCTTGATAATTCTCAATCACTTCAGCGTCATTCGTGTCTTTAAAAGTACCCACCATGCGTCGAACATCCGATTTTAGCGTTTCAACCGTACTATTTATCAATTTCTGGTTGAACCCTTTTTGACCCAAATTTAACGTCATTTGCAATGAAATAATACGACTTAAAACCTCTCCAAGCTCCACAAGTTTACCTTGCGCCATTTTCGAATCAATCGTAAAATTCAAGCTATCCTTAAAGTATTCAGCCGCATTTTCGGTAAGCTTATAATCGCTCAGATATTCATACAAATTAGTGAGGTTAAGTCCTCTCATTGATTTCAAAACAGCTTCTGAAATCTGCTGATAAAGTATATCATTAGATCCTTCAAATATCTGAAATGGCCGACTGTCAATAAAAGCCTGGCCCGCTAAATGATTCAGTCGATAGCCTTTTGCGCCCATAAGTTGCATAAAGGAATCCGCTGCATTTTGCATCAAGTCAGTAGTAACCGTCTTTATGGTATTCGCAGAAACACCTTGGTCGGAAACATCTTTATCCATAGTAATGTGTTCACTGGTGTACGTACACATGGCCGAACAAATGGTAAACGATGATTGAAGGCGTCCAATTCTCTTTTTCACCTGATCATAGTTGAACAAACTCTTTCCTCCCACAAAACGATTTTTACAATGCTTATGGGCCTCATCAAGAATCCGTTTTAAATATCCTATACCCATGCCCGGAAATTGCAATCGACTTCTATGCAAGATATCCAGCATCATTTTAATACCAATGGAGGTAGGCTCCAATTTATTTTCTTCCGGAACCGTTATGTCAATCTTGTTACGTCCATACGGTAACATATAAAGACCCAGATTTTCATAGTATTCTTCAACTTCTATCCCTCCTTGTCGCGTGTCATGGATGAAGAAAGAAATATCTCGGCCTAAATTATCATTCTTCCCTTTTTTACGAGCTGTAATTAGCCAAAAATCAGCCGTTCCTGTCAAGCCTCCCCAATGTTTGGTTCCGGATATTTGATATGATGAATCGTCATTTTTTTGAAACGAAGTCTCCATTCGGAGAGCATCTGAACCATGATCCGGTTCAGTAATCATAAGCCCACCCATATTTCCTTCTTCCATAAATCGTCTGAATATAGGTGCTTTCACATCCTCTTGTGCATAGTTTGCTACCGGTTGCAGAAATAATGCTCCATTAATACCCATTGTCAATGATAAAGGGAGTGATTCATAAGAGCTGGCTCCAAGCATTGCCAACGCTTCGTGCGTTTTTACCCCTCTTCCGCCATATTCTTCCGGAATAAATGCTGCCAATGGTTTACAACCCATTATCTCTGAAAGAGTCTTTTCCGGAAAATCTTCTCCCAATTTTTTTGAACTTAGTTCCTCATTATTCCGGAATAAGCTTTTTAATTTTTTCTTGTAATCGGCTATAAATTTGCTGAATTCTATCAAATCGGGAAAGAATTATTTCTTAATCTGTTAAATATTAGTGATTAATATAATCAATTAAAGCTTGGTTAAAAAGCTATTTTGCCCACTTTTAGTTCATATTGCTATAATAAAAAGAGCCTGATTCCGTCGAAGGAATCAGGCTCTTGGTAAAAAAGGTGCAGGCGCCGACCGACTCTACCGCCGCAAGGGCAGTACCATGGGCGCGGGCGGGGGTCACGGTCGTGTTCGGGATGGG
>Ga0306901_1000277_pt1 | contig 24642 bp, 32 predicted proteins | sample AntRauMFilla3767_FD_190431 | JGI IMG/M metagenome (GOLD analysis project Ga0306901, IMG submission 190431) | Saline lake microbial communities from Rauer Islands, Antarctica - Metagenome Filla 3 #767 (v2) (version 2) | ecosystem: Environmental > Aquatic > Non-marine Saline and Alkaline > Saline ... | reverse complement strand
GCTAAATCAATACACTTGACCGCTGCTCATCACTCACGAGACAGAAACACGTGCGTTATTGGATTCACTCCAGACGGGTCTCGATACATGTTTGATATACTGCTCAGGTTTACTTTCGTATTAATTACATCTCTATCATGAAAAATATATTACTTATCTCCGGTTCGTTACGGAAAAAATCTACCAACACGGCTCTCTTGTGTGCATTTGAAACAGAAATTGGTGCCCGTGCGAGTGTCTCTTGGGCTGACATCCAGCTGCCGCTTTTCAACGAAGAACTGGAAGCGGATTTCCCAGCCGGGGCGGAAGCACTGCGGACGCTTATCACTCAGGCAGATGCAATTATCATTTCTACACCGGAATACAACCGCGCAATGTCTGGTGCTCTAAAAAATGCCATTGACTGGGCATCGCGACCGTATGGAGAAAATGCCTGGACCGGAAAAAGAATTCTCGTTACCTCAGCTTCGCCTGGTGGTATCGCCGGTGCAGTGGCCAACTACCAGGTAAAGCAATCGTTGCTGCACTTGGGTGCTGAAGTATTGGGTCAACCAGAATTTATGGTCGGTGGAGCGTTTGATAAATTCAGTGATACTGGTGAACTGACTGACGAGCCAACCAAGGAACACATCGCGACAGCAGTCAAAACGCTCTTGGGTGAGTAATTTTGACACCTTTCTACCCGAGTAGTTACCACACACAATGGGAATCTGTCGCTCACAGCAACACTATCTGCGCATATTGTGTAGATATTCTTTCTGAGGTATTGTGTTGCAAATTGTTCTTTGAGGAAAGAAGGGATGTTCAAGATTGTCAGTAATGCGCTCGGCAAAATTTTTGATTATGGCAGTTGCCCCAATTGTGATGATAGCTGGCGCTGGAAGGAAAGCGAAGAATTTGTATTCGAAATAGATGAAGACGGCACGCAGAGAAGTATTGCCATCTGTACCGACTGTCTCGCAAATCCATCTGGACTGGACGCTGAGCGCATGGGATGCAACGTAAATAGACACCGCTGGAAATGGAAGCGCAGCAAAATCAGACGGATAAAAGCTGCTATTGTTGAATATCAAAAACAGGCCGTCCCTTAAACCCTACAGCCCCACGAGCAGAGTCATACGTACTTTGCTGGGGGCTGTTTTTTATTATTCCTCCTGACCTACGTAGACAGCTCATTACGCAAAGCCAGTACTGTCACCAATCCAATTCTCTGGTAGTTTTATTGTACATATGAAACAGAAAAATATTCTCCGTCTCGCATTCGCTACACTCACCCTATTATTGATACCTTTGCTCGCGATGCCGTTTACCCAAGATGTAGACTGGGATGTGTTCGATTTTCTCTTGATGGGTAGTCTCTTATTTGGCACAGGGCTGCTATGGGAATTTATTCGTAGTCGCTTACAGACTACGACACAAAAAGTATGTGCCAGCGGCGCATTATTAATACTCTTTTTGTACGTCTGGGCTGAGCTGGGCGTCGGCATATTTACTTCTATCGGCAGCTAACAAAGCCAGGCAAGCCTTGATGATGATGGAAAATGACATCCCAAAAAATAGCCGTGCGTGAATGAGCGTCAATTCCTCTCTATTGTTGACAAGCTATCTTTACAAGTGCATTGTATTACCTGCAGTTGTTCTTTCAATTCATCAACAGGAGGTTTAGCTATGGAGCTAACAAATATCGAACAAGCCGTACGTGAAGGTTGCACTGTATACGGCATTCGCTCTAAGCAAGGGCGATGTGTCGTTATTATCAAAGATACAGACAAACAACTCAAAGGGTTCGGTGAGCACAAGCATGCAATAACAGCGCTACAAAAAGCTGATTTCGACTATACTGCTGAAGGACGCCAATACTCCGAAACCTGCAATGAGTTACAGGCCGAACAGTTAGTGCAATCAGTCACTAAGGCTGACGATCTGGATATCTGGATTCAACATGGCTGCACGTTTGATATAGTGAGCGAGCAGCATAATTTTTTGTTTGTGTTGTCTGGCAGTAACCAAAACGGGAAGCGTTTCTCTCATACTGGCCGTGGACCAACTCTCTTTGAAGCGCAATTAGCAGCGTTCACAGCACCGCCGTGTTGGGCAAAAAAATCCCCGCTCCGCTGACTGAATACCGACAGCTCGCAGAAGAAAGACACTCACTGAGGTCTCAACTTCTGCGAGCTGTCTTTTTTTGCTCGCTCCATTTTTGCTAGAGTTTCATTCCCCTATCGAGTTATCTAGTAGCCTGAAGTACCCGCAAAAAAATATGAACGCGGTAATGATGGCAAACGGCAGCCGAAACAAGAGCCGTGTGGAGACGGGATTCAATTACTCTCTATTCTTGACAAGCTCTCTTTACAAGTGCATTGTATACAACGTACTTGTCCTTTCTATTCACCAGCAGGGGGTTTAGCCATGGAGCTAACAAATATTGAACAAGCAATCCGCGAGGGATGTACAGTATATGCCTTTCGTTCTGATATCGGTCTATGTATCGTCCGTATCGAAGACGAACACAAACAGCTCAAAGGGTCAGGTGAACATGCGCACGCAATCACCGCGCTGCAAAAAGCTGATTTGGACTACGTTGCCGAGGGACGTTCATACAGCGAAGTACGCGATTGCTCGCGCACCAATCACCAGAACCAGTCAGTAGCGGAGGCCGATAATCTGGATATCTGGATTGGATCTGGATGCATATTTCATATATTGAGCGAGGAGCATCACTTCATATTTGTACTTACAGGCAGTAATCAGGACCGGAAGTACTTCACCCAAATTGGTCGAGGTCCTACTCTTTTTGCAGCGCAGCTGGCAGCGTTCGCTGCACCACCCGACTGGGTCGAAAATCACCGCTCCGCTGACTGACTGAATACCCGCGGCTCGCAGAAGAAAGACACTCAACGAGGTCTTCCCTTCGGCGAGCTGTCTTTTTTTATACATACTACTAAGGGCTCATCTGTCGCGCTCATGGTGAGCTGGGGGTAGGTGATAGCCTGAGACAAATAGCTGATTGCGAAATTAGACTAACTCACGTATAACGAAGTTATGAGCGAAAAAACCATCGACCTGAAAGCCGCTGCCCGGCATTTTGCAGACACCGACCCGGTAATGTCTCAGCTCTTACGCGATGCACTGAATGCTCCTGAACCAATACTGATTCCTACACAAAAACCAGTAGCCCAGTACTTTTCTAGTATCGTCGCCTCAATCATCAGCCAACAAATCAGCACGAAAGCGGCCGATGCGGTACGAGGTCGAGTGATCACCCACCTTGGTGGAACCATCACTCCCCAAGCCATAATGGACGCTGATTTTGATGAATTAAAAAACTGCGGTCTGTCGAATCAAAAAACAAAATATATTAAATACAATGCGGAAGTCTGGCCAGAGATGGGCGTCGATGCATTTCGCTCCATGCCAGATGCAGCCATCATCGCTGAGCTCACCAAACTCTACGGCATTGGCCGCTGGACCGCTGAGATGTTCTTGATTTTTTCCCTCGCTCGAGCAAATGTATTTTCCTATGGTGATTTAGGACTCATGCAAGGACTCTATCAGTCGTACGACTACAAGCCGCACTACGTGCGCAAAATTCAAACTACGGTAGACACTTGGTCGCCACACAAGACGGCCGCATCGCTGGCACTCTGGTTTGTCAAAGATAATGGGCCAGTATTACTGTAAGCTGGCTATTCTTTTGGCAGAGGGTACTCCACTCGCGCCAGAGTCGGCGGTGCAATAAAGATATCCCCTCGCTCTTCAAAGACCCGAATGACATGCCCGAGGATGTCTGAGCTAGTACTGCGTCGCTTCCAAGCATCGACGACATAACGCAATGTCAGTGAGTACCCATCTGCAGCTAAGTTGACGTACACATTCGGGTCTAGCACGTGGCCTTCTACGTAGTAATATCGTTCAAGCTGAGTCAGACTCTGGTCAGCCGCATCAACAAATTCGCTCGTATGCTCTAAGCCGATCTCTCCCATCAGACGCATCGCCTCACTCCAATTACTTTCGGGAGTGACTACTACGTTCAACTCGTCCCAAAGATATTGGTGATGCTTGGTGTAGTTATGAACTGGCTTATTCAATGCGCTGCCGTTTGGGACCGTGACAATACGACCAGTGGCTTGGTCGGCACCAATCCAGGCTCGAACTTCTAGGAGAGTGGTATTAAACAACCCGATATCAATCACGTCACCCACTACTCCATTCATTTCGATACGATTACCAACCCGGAATACTCCACTAATAAAAATCGACAAACCACCCGCAATATTTTTCACTAAGTCTTGGAGTGCTACCGCAATACCAGCAGCTACCACACCATACGCCACCAATAGTGCTTGTGGGTTTGGTACCCAAATACGAAGAAGCACGATGGCTAGGATGCCGATGAGTATCATCGATACGGCTTTACGGAAACTATACCGAGTCTTTGAGTCGGACAGCCGTCGGGCAAAGAAGCCACCGATACCAATTGATATCAGCCCATACAAGAGCGTAATAGTAATCAGACTCTGTAATACTTTTTTGGCAGCTGCACTTTCAAACCAAAGGCTACCCAAAAAAGCCAGAGCGGTCACGATGATTAATACAAAAAAGGTAAAGAACTTTCGATTCATATATGAATAGTATCAACACCTGCGATAAATAACCGAATAATTCTACACAGGGACAAGCAGGCCGGGAATGATCTACTGGAACTACCCTCTCACAAAGGCGTCTGCACAAATCTGCCAGTACTCGTCTACTTGTTCTTGGCGCTCTTCTGGAGAAAGACCCTGCATGTTCTCTACGGCATCTTGATGATTACTGTCTCCTTTTTCCACTTCTTCCATCACATGCTCTTGGCAATTCTTGACCACTTCATCTGGAGTATTACCTCTGATTTCTACTTCACAATCTTCTGGTCCACCTAAGTCACTGCAGATTATTTTTTTCATATTTTCTATTGTGGTGAATAATATAGTCAGTTCTCTGTACAGAGATTGGATAAGCACACTACCCTCGGTTATAACACAGCATCAGTTTTGACCCTTCAATAAAAGTGGGTGTGGCGCCGCCTTGAAAAATCTCAGTAACTCTCTCACTCCCGAAACTCGCTTCTGCACAAGCAAACATAGCTGGAGTATAGGTAATTGATTCCATATCTATTCCAAGTCTGTCCATGAGCTCACGCTGGCCGTCCGTCATGGCGGCAGTATCGAGAGTGACTGACTCTTGTGGAACTGGATTTTCAGCTTGTTGTGACTCGGCGGAAGATTCAGACATCTGCGATTCATTATTCAGCTCACGCCCTGACATTTGTTGTTGCTGAGTGCTATCTGTCTCGACTGAGTTAGTAGCAGCGATTACATACCCCAGAGCGAGCCCGCTGATAATTAGCACTATGGCAACGCCTGTTATGAGTTTTGTTTTATTAGTCATATTTCATTATAGTGCTCTTTTTACAACTGCTATTTCTGTTCGTTAATCTCACAAAACATTTTAACTCATTTCTTCTTTTGTATCAGTATCAAATAAGCCGGTTTCATCCAGCTTATTCTCTGCCTGATACTCCACCAAGGCCGCAGTCGTGATTGGGCCAAAATACCCCGTTGCCGAAGCACTGGCTAACGCAGCTTGCGCTGGTCCTTGCGAGTTGAAAATGAGATAGGTTTGCAAGAGAGAAACAGCCACGCCTGTATCGCCTTGACTAACACCTGCCGGAACAACGCTTGGTATCAAAGCAATCAACTCATTGAGCTCTGCGAGCAAGTCGATATTTTTGTCTACTCCCGTATCTTCCAAGACCTCATCAATTTCTCGAGGCAATGAATATTCTGCGCTGGCGGCATCAGTGAAGACTCCGGTAAACTGACTGACCAAAAATGCAGCGTACTCATCTGCGTCATCCACATCATCAAACACTTCGGCCAAGAAATTCATTTTTTCTTTCAAGGTAAATGGTGTGCCGGCTAATCTTTGGTACGGATCAGTTGGATCATTGTCCTGGTCTTTCACTTCAAAGTGCAGGTGATACACACCGTCTGGGGCATTGCCGGTATCACCCACAGTGCCGATAAAGTCACCGACTGCCAGCCGATCGCCGCGCTTGATATCAGCGAGCTCGTCCAGGTGCATATAACGAAAAGATTCCCCGCCAGGATTTGCGGTGTAAACGTACTTTCCAGCACTGTATCCAGTCCCCACCTTTGTCACAATTGCTTCAGTCGGAGAGACAATCGGTGTCCCTTGGGGTGCACGCATATCTTGTCCTTCGTGGGAACGACTGCCTCCCCCACGCGGATCACCAAAATCAGCTACGAGTAAATCATAATCAACACCGAAAAGTACCGGCACGGGAAATGTCTCGACAATATCAGAGTCTAATTTGTATCTATCCACTTCTGCTTGGTGAGAAGCAAAGGCAAATGAAGAGCTGGTAAAAAAAATACAGAAGATAACCAAAACAACAGAAAAAGATTTGGGCATAATTTAATAGAACGTGACGGAATTAATAAGGTTCGTATACATTTCGACGTGTGGATCATCTACATTCTCATATTGACCGGCAAAGACATATGCATTTCCAGAGTAACTCACGATGTGAAAATCTTGCTTATAAATACCTTCCGTTGAATATTTAATAGCTGTGAGACCATCGATATCCACCTCGGTCACATCTCCCACCTTTTTATGAAAAGAAGCGTATTGGGGATTATTGTCTATCCATTCCATCAATCGTTCAGACCGACCCCCCGTATCAGTAGGTGATTTTTCCGGTAGAGCAAACACAAACACGCTTACTACTGGTGGTGTCTGCATACCCTCTTGCGCTGTCAGGTATTCTCTATATTGACTGTTTTCAAACAACAGGTAAGCCTTCTGCAGAGATTGTGAAGTCGTTGCCACCGGAGGCTCAACCATCGCAAATCCCTCTACTCCACTCGGGTAGGTAAAACCGAACTTATATTCATCTACCACCACTGGCATTTTCACCACTGCATCTACCATTCGGTCATTGAGCATCGGCTGCACTACCTGTTGGTTGAGGACAAACAACACCCCGAGTAAAACGATAACGCCTCCCACTACTTTGAATATGATATTTTTGTTCATGTGTACTTGTAGACGTATTATACTGCAGATACTTACTAATCGACATGTGTCCTGAAAAAAACGAGTTAAGTACGCTACACTATACACATATGTCACAGAAAACCGTTCTCATTGTTGAAGACTCCCCCTATCTGGCGGATTCACTCGTGGACATGCTCGAGCTCAGTGACTATCGAGCACTCGTCGCTCCAACTGGAAAAGATGCGGTGGAGATGGCTCTGGCTGAAGAACCGGACTTGATCTTACTCGATATTCGTCTCCCTGACTTTGACGGCTATGAAGTGTTCCGTCGACTACGTAATACCCCATGGGGTGCCACAGCAAAAATTGTTGTTTTGACCGCCTCTGAATCTATCGAAAACATTTCAAAAAATATCAGCCTTCCGACTGAAGATGTGCTATTTAAGCCAGAATGGAGCATTCCTCGACTTCTCGAACAAATTGAAAAAAAGCTAGCGATTGACTAACCAACCTCACAGGCCGTCGCCTCCTCTAGTGGCAAGACTACTTCGAAAGTTGTACCGATGTCTTCGGTACTAGTAAAAGATACCTGTCCGCGCAATACATGTACGGCTTCTTTCACAATATATAAACCAAGTCCGGTTCCGTCCGGTTCATTTCTGACTGCATTGCCAGCCCGAAATAATTTTGAAAAGATGGCGTCCTGATCACTCGGAGGGATTCCCATACCATTATCTTCAATCGTAATAATTAATTCGTCATCTTTTCTCCCAACTCCTAAATGGACTGTCCCTTCATCTCGAGTATATTTAACTGCGTTGGTGTAGATGTTGGTAATAATCATTCTGATGAGATTGGGATCAGTGTTGATAGGCGGAATCGTTGGGTCAAAAAATGTTTCTACCGTAATCTTTTTTTGATTCGCTCTGACTGATTGTTCAACTAAAATATCTTCACAGAGTTGCTTGAGATCCACGGCTGCAAACTCCGGCTGAAAGGTACCCAGCTCAAAGCGTGATACTCGTAAGAAGTCATCCACCAAAACGGCCATTCTTCGAATACTCTCCAACAACCGTCCGATGTATTTGTGTTGTCGGTCAGTCAGACTTTCAGGATTATCCATCTGCAGAAGCTCAGCACTCCATTTCATCCCCGCAATCGGTGTCCGCAATTGGTGTGATGCGAGAGATACGAATTCAGACTTGGCATCTTCAGCTTTTTTCTGTTTGGTGATATCTACCAGCGTCAACAGACCAATTTTTTGTCCTCCCGCATTGGTGAAGCTAAACAAGGACAAAAGTGCCCATTCTTCACGGAGATCCTTTCGTTTGATAGAAACCATTTCGTCACTCACGGCCACACCACTACGGAATTTTTCTAGTACAAAATCTAGATGAGCTTGATCATCAGTTTTAATTTTTTCAAATACGTCTATCCCTTTAATCGTATCCTGGGTTAAACCAAACATACGCACGGCAGCGATATTGGCAGACTCAATCATGCCGTCTAGGGTAATGAGGATGTACGGAACCGGGCTGTTGTTGTAGAGCTGGATATACATCTCCTCCGAAGCAAATGCCACATCCTTTGATATTTCCTGCTCAAGTACAGCGGTATTGGCAGAGGATTTTGAAATATCATACGTGTTCTTCGCAACAAACACACAACACAGAAGCGAAACAATGAATAAGAGACCCCCTAAATCCATTTTGCTAAAATCCAAAAAAATCGACAGACACAGGACGATGACAAACAATACTATAAACACGACGATTGCGTGTGCCAGAGGATGATTGGTTTTTTGCGGCGATGTACTCATATATGTGATTATAGTACCACTAAGTGGTCAGCGGGTTTGGAGTAGTTGGCATAGTGTTCTGAGTCACTACCGCATTCATTTCGCTCATCTCATCGCTTTTCAGGACAACGACTTTGACCGGACTATTTCGCTCGCTAATCACTCCGTCTTTCCCAATCGCGACATTATTGCGCTCTTCATTCATGGCGATTTGTAGATGTTTTAATCTTCTGAGAATCTCAGACCGAAGCTCTGGACTGCGCAGGGCAGCTGTCCCGGTAAATACTAAGACATCCAGACCCTCAAGAGACACAGTCGCGGCGGCAATAGCCAGCTGGATTTTGTACACAAGTAAGTCTAACGCATGCGTTGCTTGGCTATCGTTTTGTGCAATTCGCTTGAGTAACACGTGCAGGTCACTCGTGCCCGCCAAGGCGTACACACCGCCATTATTATCCAGATACAGCTCTGCTTCTGCCGGCCGAAGATTTTTATGTCGCATGATTTTTAGCAGTGTAGTCACGTCTATATCACCAGCTTGCCGACCAATCGGAAAGCCGGAGGCGGGAGCAAAACTGACACTCGTGTCAACAGCTTTCCCATTCCCTACTGCCGTCACACTTACAGTGTCTGAAATGTGACAGACGATACTCCGCTCAGGGTCTCGACCAATCACTCGATGTACTCGAGCAGCGGCCGAAGCAGTTGAAAGGCCATTGATACCAAAGCGATATAATTCTAAATCTTTGGTGATTTCAGAAGACAGACCGTATTCCCGAGCAGCTGCTGGGAGCGTGACATAAAAGGCAGTGTCCGAAGCAGCGTGCAGTTGCGCCTGCGGGAATATCTTTACCAGTAATCTGATTTCCCGTTGCAACGGTACTACATGCAACGGTGCACTCTCAGCTTGTCTTTTTAATTCTGTATTGTAATCAGTAGTAATGAGTCGATGTTGCTGGAAAAACTCACCGGGCACCGCCACCTTAATCACTACCTGGGTCACCTCTGGCAACCGACCATTGAGCACGCGAGCGGACACTTCAGCCGCAGCGTGCACAGCAGCGTTCTCATATTCACTCTGACTCAATTCCCTGCTGGTGTGAGTTCCATCAACTGCCTGCACATGCAGTGAATAATCGCCATCAACCAAAGTAAAAATCATATTGAGCACGCAAACACCATCATGAAACAGCCCATACTCTTTTGAACCTTTCTGGACATTTACAATAAAAGTAGTGGCCATCTAATTTTTTGCTACTTTGTTCTTTTTATAAAAAATCTCTGCGAGAAAATGCTCACACCGTCTGATCATCCAAGACGCACTGGTAGTAGTTCTTCTGAAAACAGCTCTCATTTACTCATTCTACCAGAGCCCTCCACACAAAGCGGGTGCGTCTGTGCAAGGAACTTTGGTATACTCTGCACTTATGAAAGATGTGCAAGTAAAAAGAAGCGCAGCAGGACTCGGACTCTTTGCTGGCAAACAGTTTCAAAAGGGTGAGGAAATCATCGAATACACTGGCGAAACAATCACCGCAGACGAGGGTAATCGACGCGGTGGGAAATACCTCTTTGAGTTGAATGATCAATGGATGATTGATGGAAAAGGCAGAGAGAACATTGCACGCTACATCAATCACAGTTGTCGTCCCAATGCCTACCCGGAATTATCAGAAGACGAAACGCAAGTAAAAGTATTTGCGAAGAAAAAGATTCCTGTTGGTGAGGAAATCACCTACCACTATGGTCCGCAATATTTTAAGCTCATCATTAAACCACTCGGGTGCCGTTGTGAAAAATGTGCTACGAAGGAGTAGCTGGCTGGACTACTGATTCTGTGTCGGTGTCAGTGTCAGCTTCTTCTGGAGTGGTTGTTGATTCATCTGTACTGGAAGCTGATTCGCCTGTTGGGCTCGTACTAGAAGCTACAGCAGTGGTTGAGCTGGCGGTTTGATCAGTAGAAGAGGCGGTTGAAGTTGCCGTGTCTACCGGCGGTTTTGGCTTGGGCTTTGACCCAGTGCCAAGACCCACCAAACCGCCGTTTGCTGCCTTGCTGGTGTTTTGAACTGGTACCTCAATGCTGTCTGCTGGATTACCGCCTGCATCAGCTCCGCCATCGCGGGCACGTTGATTCCGCTCTTCGACTACTTGTGCCACGTCAATTTGACCTTGATCTGTGTAACCGACTGCTGCTGAGCTTCCGACCCCCACAAACAATATTACTCCAATGACAATCAATTGCGTTCGGCGCTGTTTTTGCTTATTTTTTTCTGCAGCAAAAACTGTCGGTGCTTTTCGTGAAGTTGATGGGGTCATCTCAGTATTCGTTTCAGACTCTGACGAAACCCGTTCTGTTGTGGCGGTGTTTTGTACCCGTCGGGCAGTCGCCTTTTTGGCTACTGCTCTACGTGGTCGAGCAGTAGCCTTCGCAGTCGCTGTGCTCCGCGCTCGAGTAGCAGTTTTTTTGACAGCAGTTTTTGCCACTCGCTTGCGAGGAGCGCGTTTTGGCTGTACGACTTCTTCACTGTTTTCTGGGTCAGACATGTACAGCAGATTATACCATTCTGCTAGAATGAATACATGTCTTTTCAAATACTACTTGTCAACTGCGGAATCGTCGCGAGCTTATTAGTACTGTACTCAATCATCGTATTTTTCATCGCTCGCTTAAACAAAGATAACAGTGTCATGGACATTGCGTACGGACCTGCGTTTTTTATCAGCACCATCAGCGCGGCCTTCCTCACCGACTCGTCCGGGCCATTGTTAGCTGTGGTACTTGGCGGCATCGGTATCTGGTCAGCCCGCTTAAGCTCGAGAATTTTTCGCAAGAACTTCGGAAAACCAGAAGATGCCCGCTATGCCAAATGGCGAGAAGAGTGGATGCAAAAAGGCCGCGGATACTTTCTCATCCGCAGCTACGTACAAGTAAACCTGTTGCAAGTACTAATTATTCTTATTGTGGCACTCCCGGCAATATTCGCGCTGAGTTACCCATCAGAATACTCAAACGCATTCCTGCTAATTGGTTCACTGGTATTTCTGTTTGGACTACTCTACGAAACAATCGCTGACTGGCAGCTTGACCAGTTTATTGCCGGGAAAAAAGCCGGCACAGAAGCGGCCGACCTAATGACTCGTGGGTTATTCAAATATTCTCGCCGACCCAACTACTTCGGCGAGACGCTCGTGTGGTGGGGACTGGCAATCATGGTCTTGCCGTTGCCATTTGGCGCACTGGCCCTTTTGAGTCCTCTTTTGATTACCTACATCGTCGCCATGGTCACCGGCCCTATCTTGGAAAAAGGATTCCTGGAAAAATATCCAGAAAAATACCAGCAATACATAGATACCACTAGCTACTTGCTTCCGTGGCCTCCCACACCCCCACAACCCGCAACAGAAGTCGATTCGTAACCCACTTTAGAGCAATAAAACTAGTCAAAACACAGTTTTTGTAGTATATTGTGCAGAATTATTACCCCGCTTACAGTCGGTAAGTCAGGTATTTTATTTCATAAACAACCTTACATTGAGACCACAACGAAAATATTCAGGACCTGATACTCGAACTAGAATCAACAAAGCCATTCGGGCCTCTGAACTACGTGTAGTTGGGCCAGAAGGCGAGAATATTGGAACCCTTTCCCTCGTTGACGCCCTCAAGAAAGCAGATGAACTGAAGCTCGATCTCATCGAGATTTCACCCAAGGCAAAACCACCGGTAGCCAAAATCATGGACTACGGGCAGTATCGCTATGATTCAAAGCGCAAAGCCAGCCAAGCCAAAGCCAAAGCACACGTCACCGAGACAAAAAGTGCTCAAGTGAAGATTGGTACGGGAGAGCATGACCAGCAACTCAAAGCCAAACGAATTGCGCAATGGCTCGACGAGGGTCACCGCGTGAAAGTCGACTTATTCCTCTGGGGACGCTACAAGTACATGGAGGCAGAATTCCTCAAAGAACGACTGGCCCGATTCCTGAAAATCATTCCGGCTGAATACAAAGTCGCAGACCCGATGAAGAAAAGTCCAAAAGGATGGACAACGACTATCGAACGCATTCCTGGAGCCAAGAAACAAAAAGCCGTCGTCAATCTTGATGATGAAAAAACCGCTGATACGCCCGAAGAGAAGTCAGCAGATGAACCAGAAAAGTCAAAATCAAAGAAGCGATCGCTCGACGACTTACTTGATATTGAAGGCGGACTTATCTAGGACCAAGCACTCATCGCCCCTACAGTCATTGAAGACAACAAAGAACTGGACTTTCGTGTCCAAATGCGGTATATTTTGCCCACTTTGTCATACCCTTTCGTGACACTGCCCGATCAAAAAACAAGAAACTATTTATGAAAACAAACAAGTCATTCACTAAGCGCATCAAAGTAACCAAAAACGGAAAGCTCGTTGCTCGACGTCCTGGTCAAAACCACTTTAATGCCCGTCAAACTGGTCAACAGCGACTCGCTCGTAAGCGAACTCAGCTTTTGACAATGAGTAAGCGAATCACTCGTCGCTTCCTACCAAAGTCAGGCGCATAATTATTAGCTAACATATTCATCTATGGCACGTGTAAAAGGAGGTCTCATGGCCCAAAAGAGAAAGCGAAACATCCTGGCAGAAGTAAAAGGATATCGTTTTGGTCGCTCAACAAAGAAAGCGCAAGCTCGAGAAGCTATCTATCACGCACAAACCTACGCGTTTGCGCACCGCAAAGACAAGAAGAATGATTTCCGACGTCTCTGGACAGTCCGAATCAACGCAGCCCTTATGGCTCACGGAGTAAAGTACAGTCGATTTATTCATATGCTCAAAGGCAAGAATATCGAACTCGACCGAAAAGTACTCGCGACACTCGCAGTAGAAAGTCCAGAATCTTTCAACCGCGTAGTTGCCGAAGCAACGAAATAGACTCACTCAGATTAAAAAAACCAGCTCACGAAAGTGAGCTGGTTTTTTATTAGAAGTCTATTTCTATCTCATCGTTTTGTTCGGGAGCGACCGCATTGACGCCTAAGTAATCACGGAGGCGCTGGGTGAGAAATAACGAGGCTCGCTCCTCCCCCATCGTCACAAAGACTTGTTTGGGGAGTTCTTTCTGTACTCCACCGTAGACCATGTCAATAAGCTGGTTGCGGTCTGCGTGCCCTGAGTAACCACGAATGGTCGCTACTTTGGCTTTTATCCGTACATCGGTTCCATCGATCCAGACCTGCTTGGCACCGTCTTGCATCAGACGACCAATACCGCCTACTACTTGATACCCCACCAAGAGCAGGGTGGTACGAGCATCACCCAAGAACTGCTTTTCATGTTCTCGAATACGGCCGCCGTGACTCATCCCAGAACCGGCAATAATAATCTTGGGCCCATGAAAGCGAGAAATCTGACTCGATTCTTTCACTGTCTCAGTAAACGAAAGTCCTTCAAATGAAAAGATGTCATCACCAGCTGCAATTTGTTCTTGCACCTCTGGCTTGAGGTATTTTACTGAGTGCGCGTATACATCAGTCACCCGAATCGCCAACGGTGAGTCGAGATAGGTTTTTATACTCGGCACTTCACCCGACTCAATCATGTTATTAATTTCAAACAAAATACCCTGAGTACGCTCCAGTGAGAAGGCTGGGATGATGAGCGTGCCTTCCTGGGCGATGGTACGCTCAATATGCTCTTTGAGAATAGCAGTACGTTCAGCCACATCTTCGTGTACTCTATCTCCATACACGCTCTCCATCACCATATAGTCGTAGTCTTCGGGGATCTCCGGCTTGCCCATCAGTGGCTGAGGGACATTTCCCACGTCTCCCGTAAAGACAACTTTTTTGCCGCCTCGGGTGAGGTGAACCATGGCCGATCCTAAAATATGTCCCGCGTTTTTAAATTCTACTGACACGTCATCACCCAATTCTTTTACCTCATGATATTCCAGTGTATCCCACAAGGAGAGAGCGAGCTCGATATCATTTGCATTGTAGATGGGCTGTCTGTTATCTCGTTCGGCTTCGTATTGCATGATATGCAATGCATCTTCAAACATAATGGCCGCCAGCTCTTTGGTCGGGATGGTTGAATAAATCTTTCCGCGAAATCCATCATGCACCAGCTTGGGAATGCGACCGATATGGTCTGCGTGTGAGTGAGTTACTAATAACACATCTATCTTCTTGGGGTCGTATGCAAATGGTTTGGCATTAATTTCTTGGGCAAATTTATCTCCCTGCACCAAACCGCAATCTACCAGTAAAGCTAATTCGCCAGTATCGAGCATGAAATTTGCTCCGGTAACTGAACCGACTCCTCCGTAAAATCCTAAGGTTGAACTCATATCTTTCTATTGTATAGGTGACTCAAGGTAAAGTGTGCGAGTAATCCCCCGCCAAAGCCAAGCAGCACATCGAGAGTGGTGTCGAGGATGTACTGTATCGGATTATATAAACCGGTAAATCGTTCAAAGAGTTCCCAGCTGATAGTTGCGGCCGCCAGTGTCACGAGTACGACCGGTAACGTCGGCTGGAACGGCACACTTTCCAACCGACAGAGAGCGTGCACGCCCAGCCCAAGCAAGAGCCCGCCCCAGCTGTGCATAAATATATCAAACCACCAATGGTACCCATACAACGAACCAGCGGTAGCAATCAGGTGAGTGACCGCAAACGCGAGCGCGGAGAAGAGAAATAAAATTATGAGGCGAGACATTTATTTTATAATACCAAAAAAAGGAGCCTCCAGGAACAGAATCTGCCCTCGGACTGGTCAGATTCGGACATCAATTCACAATAGGCTCTTCGAGCCTTTGTTCACCGCGTCCAGGAATCTGCCCTCGGACTGGTCAGATTCGGACATCAATTCACAATAGGCTCTTCGAGCCTTTGTTCACCGCGTCCAGGAATCTGCCCTCGGACTGGTCAGATTCGGACATCAATTCACAATAGGCTCTTCGAGCCTTTGTTCATTGAAAAAACTCCCTAGAGGGGGAGTCTTTTCAATGGAACCACAAACGTATGCTCCTGACTGAAAAAATCAGGTGGGCACCCTTTCTGATGCGACTATTCGAAATTCCGTAATGATTCTCGGCACGCAACGTGACTGCAGGCAGCCCATACGTAATGTAATCGGAACATACGTAAAGTGGTTCCACTGGTAACGATATCATAAAAAGAGACGACCCTCAAAGAAGGCCGTCTCTTTCCCTGTGCATTGCTACTAGTCAGCTGTCCCGTCAAGGTTCACATCGTACATAATCGCTTCTTGTGCAGTTGAGTAGTCCATAATTTCTGACTCATCCAACCACAACGCGATTTCACGTTCAGCTTCCTCTACCATATCAGAACAGTGGACGAGATTTCGCACTCCACGATCTTCAAACGCAGCGTGTCCGTAAGAATCAACGGTGTAATCTCCTCGAACCGTCCCCACATCTGAAGTGGCTGGTTCGGTTGAACCAACCAGCTTCTTGATCACCGCGACTGCTTGGTTTCCTTCCCAGACCATAGCGATAACTGGTGCGGCGCTCATGTACTTTGCGTTCGCTCGGATAATATCCTTACCGTACTCAATTGCTTCCTTCTCTACCGGCCGACCTTGTTCTTCAAGTGATTTTACAATCCCTTCACCTTTTGCCAAAAACCAGGCATCGTCTTTGTTGTAGTGCTTAAATAAACGTTCTTCATCAGCTACAAACATCTTCATGGTGGTGCATTTTAAACCAGTTTGTTCAAAGCGCTTAATTACTTCCCCCATCAGACTTCGCTGTACGGTGTCTGGTTTTAAAATTACAAAGGTTCGTTCTTGATGTGGTTTTTTTGACATAAATGCGACTTAAGTTAATGGCAGCAGTATACCAAAACCGGCCCCAAAAGCACAGGAAAAATGCGCCCGAGAGAAACCCTCTGGTACAACCAGAGGGTTTCTCTCTTTTGTATTTTGCTGCGCAGAGGTGACCTGCTACTTATTCTTTGGTCAAAATCACTGGACCATCTTCAGTAATCGCAACCGTATGCTCAAAGTGAGCACTCCACGAATCATCAGCCGTGTACACACTATAGCCATCTCCTTGGTCATCGAAAAACACATCCGGGGTGCCCACGTTCACAATGGGCTCAATCGCGTACACGTGCCCGACTTCAATTTTTGGTCCAGTGCCAGCTTTTCCAAAGTTTGGAATATTTGGGTCTTCGTGGATTGAGTAACCGACTCCGTGCCCACATAACACTTCTACTACTGAGAACCCGCGTGATTCAACCAATGTCTGCACGGCAGCACTAATATCACCAATCCGTGCTCCTGGCTGGGCTGCCTTGATACCTAAGGCCAGCGCTTCTTGGGTGGCTGACAACAGTTTTCGAGACTCATCATCAATCTCACCTACCCCCACGGTGATACCTGAATCAACCACCATTCCTTTATACTCAATAGACATGTCGATATTCACCACATCTCCTTCTTCAAGTACCACATCGGCTGAAGGAATACCGTGTTGCACACAGTTGTTTACCGACACACACACAGCGGCCGGATACGGACGGTCGGCAAACCCTGGATGATAGCCTAATAAAATTGGTACGACGTTATACTGCTCAGCCAGTTCCATGGCTTTATCATCAATAGCGAGTGTACTTACCCCGGCAACGGCTTCTTTGGCCATCTCTTTAAGCATCCGAGCCAAAATAGCACCGGCTTCTTTGAGCACTGCAATTTCTTCTGGTGTTTTTTTTGTAATCATAAATGGTGAATGAATAAATATCCAAAGGATATATTATGAATTTAGTTCCGAATTCGCCCTTTCCTAAGGCGAATTCCTGGAAAAGGAAGTCCAACTCTAAGGCAAGGTACTCTTCTTTGACATTTTGCTGGAAAATACAGAGCGCAGCGACATATTTTGTGTACGCAGAGTGAGTTCCGAATTCGCCCTTTCCTAAGGCGAATTCCTGGAAAAGGAAGTCCAACGCTACTGCAGGATACTCTTCGTTAGCAATGTGCTAGACGATACTAATACCTACCTTACCCGAGTTCTAAGGCTGCCACAATAGCAGTGTGCACTTCATCTATAGAGCCCATACCATCAATATCGTGCACCGACGTTTCTGGACGCACGCGGTAATAATCAAGTACCGGAAGTGTGTCCTCTCGATACCAACGCAGTCTCGTTTCAATCGAATCAGCCGTGTCATCATCTCGAGCACGTTCTTCCATTCGCTTGCGCACTACCTCTTCAGGAGTATCGAGATTAATTACATGCACATGATCACGTTTGAAAAAATCAAAGGCGTCTTCCAGCACTTCAGCTTGGGGTACCGTACGAGGAAAGCCGTCTATCAGCAGATGACTCTTATCATCCAACTGATCAAGCATCGCTTGGCCCCAGAGCAAGTGAGTAATAAAATCCGGCTGCAACTCCCCTGAGTCGAGGGTACTGGCAATTTTTTTATCTGCGTAGGTTTCTCGTTTTGCAGCCAACGCCCGAAACCGGCGGCCAGTCTGAATATCTACAATTCTTCGGGTCGGATCTTTTTCCGCAATGACTGAGTACAGCCGCTCAATCTGTGTTCCTTTTCCACTTCCTTGTGGACCAATAAATATAATAGTTTTAGGTGACATACGGAAGACAGTGTACCTTGGTTCGAACAAAAGACAAGAAGATGTTAGGATAGTGCCACTATGAATAAAAAACACATCATTACCCTCGCTGGAAAACCTGGGAGTGGTAAATCCACTACTGCCAAGGGCTTGGCTGAGAAACTCCAATACCAACGCTTTTCCTCCGGTGATTTCTTTCGAGCCATTGGCAAAGAACGAGGCATTGATGTGTTTGCCGCCAATCTGGCAGCTGAGAGTGAGGCTAACATCGATGAAATGGTCGACCAAAAACTCCGTGATGTAGGTGAGGCAGACGACCGCATGGTTATCGACTCCCGGATGGCGTGGCACTGGATGCCCTACTCTTTTCGTGTATATCTTGATTTAGATATCACCACCGCCGCACAACGGATATTCGCCGCACTCGAAGCGGAACGCATGGAAGCTGAACATATCCCTGATTCAGTAGAGGAATACGCGATTGAACTCCAACAACGTCTCGACAGTGAAGCCAAGCGGTACAAGCATCTTTATAATGTGAACCCGTACCATACCGCCAACTACGATTTGGTGGTGAATACAGCCGAACACGATACACAAGAAGTGCAACGCATGATTATGGAAGCCTACAATAATTGGTTACAATAAAGGTACCTATGACTAAAAAACACATCATTACCCTCTCAGGGAAACCCGGCAGCGGAAAATCCTCTACGGCTGACAAAGTCGCTGAGCTCTTGGGGTACACACGACACTCTTCTGGAGATATGGTGCGCAAGGTACTCTCTAAGAAAAAAATGACGTTAGAAGAATACAACAGTAAGGCTGAGAATGACCATGACCTAGACAGCCAAATTGATACGGAACTGCGACGTCTCCGTGAGAAAAATGACATTATCGTTGACTCACGGCTGGCCTTTTATTGGATTCCGGAATCCTTTAAAGTGTATTTGGATCTTGAACTGGACGTTGCGACCGCACGTATTTTCAAAGATGCCGTATCAAATACTTCACGCTCTTCTGTCGGAACGAGTTCGACTTCACTCCACGAGGTCTCACGCCAAGTCAAAAAACGTATGCTGGCCGAACAAAATCGATTTCGCCAACTCTATGGGGTTGACCCATTTGATAAAAATCATTTTGATCTGATTGTCGACACTTCGCGCAATGACCCTCAGTCAGTCGCTATTGCTGTCTTTGACGCGTATAAGCAATGGCTCGACTCTGAGGTCTGGGAACAACAAGTGAGCTCCATTCCACTTGGATATTCTTACAAAAACCAGTATTAAGGTTTTGCACATCTAGCCAAAAGAAAAAACCCTCGGAAGAGGGTTTTTTCTTTTTTAATTACGTAAGCACTGTACCTGCCTGTTCTAGCAATTTAGAACGGGCTAAAGCCCTAAATTGAGAACAAAATTCACAATAGGTCGTTCCGACCTTTGTTCATTTTTAGTACTCGCGCATCGAGACTTGGGCATCGAGGCGTCGGATAAGATCCAACACTACTGACACCACAATCAAGACAGCGGTTCCTCCGATCGCTAACGCTGAGATACCAGTAGCAATTTGCATTCCCACTGGAAGCACTGCTACCAAACCGAGGAATCCCGCACCAACCAATGTCAGTCGTGTAACGAGGTTTCCTAAGTACTCTGAGGTGTTTGCTCCCGGACGAATGCCTGGGATGAATCCACCGCTGCGTTGTAGGTTCTTTGATACCGCGTCTGGGTCAAAGGTTACTGCTGTGTAGAAGAACGTGAACAGTACAACCAGTGTAAAGTACACCGCTCCATACGCCCACTGATTCTGCAAGAATCCAGTTACAACTACGTTTGCATCTGCGACCCACGGCAAGTCAAAGGCCGTCAGGATGTTCAAAACCATCTGTGGAAACAGAATGATTGAGAGCGCAAAGATGATTGGAATTACTCCCGCTTGGTTTAGACGCATTGGCAAATACGATTGACTTGAACCATAGTTTGCTCCGCCCCGACTTTGCTTGGAATATGTGATAGGTACCGGTCGCTCCGCTTCGGTCATCACAACCACTGCGTAAATCACTCCAATAGTCACCAATCCAAATCCAATAAACATTGGCAATTGGGATGGATCATATGAGAACAATAGCTGACTGAACTGTCCTGGCAGTGAGGCCACAATACCGGCAAAGATAATGATAGACACACCGTTTCCAACACCGTACTCAGTCACGAGCTCACCAATCCACATCAAGAGCATCGAACCAGCCACAATCAAGATGATATTCGTGACGAAATCAAATGTGCTCAGACCGGTCAACACCCCCTGACTTTGTAGGAGTGTAAGAAACCCAAATCCCTGCAATACTGCCAAAGGCAAAGTAAGCATTCGACTGTATTGAGTAAACTTCGCTCGTCCTGCTTCTCCCTCTTCACTGTACAGACTCTTCAACTTTGAAGACATCACTGTCATCAATTGCATGATAATAGAAGCTGTAATAAACGGCCCTACACCAAGCATCACAATTGAAAGGTTTGCTAGACCACCTCCTGAGAAGATGTTCAACAAACCAAGGAATTCATTGTTTGAGAAGAATTGTTCAAGTACTGTTTGGTCAACTCCTGGAATAGGAATGGCCGCGAGCATTCGAAAGACAATTAATGCTCCCAGAACAAAGAGAATCCGATTTCGAATTGTTGGTTCTGTAAACGCTACTTTGAGTTTTTGTAAGAATGTTTGCATATGCTTATGGTAGCGCTTATTTTACGCTTCCGCCAGCTGTTTCAATCTTTTCTTTCGCTGACTGCGATACCTGACAATTCTCAACCGTAAGCTTCTTCGTGAGACTTCCGTTTCCAAGAATCTTCACCTTTGGTGCCTTTCGCTTTACCGCAGAAATGACTCCAGCAGTTACTAATGATTTTGGGGTTACGGTGAATCCCGCTTCGAGTCCTTCGAGGGCTGATACGTTCACCACTACTGGTAGTACTCGTTCTGAGTTTACTGTCTGTGCTCGGTTTACACCGTGCCCTCGCAACTTAGGTAGCTTCTTGATGATTTCTCGCATTTCCGGTCGCGTACTGTTTCCAGCTCGTGCCTTCTGTCCTTTGTGCCCCTTTCCAGAGGTCTTACCACGCTTCCCTCCTTTCCCGATTCGCTTTACGCTCTTTCGAGGAGTGGTCGGCTTCAATTCATGAAGTTGCATAGACTATTTCTTAAGTTGCTTAAGCGCTTCGACAGCTGCGCGAGCATTGTTAAGTTTGTTCTTACTTCGTGAGAAGAGTTTTGCTGTCACGTCCTTTACTCCAGCGTGCTCGAGTACGGTACGTACTGATGAACCTGCTACGAGTCCTCGTCCGGCTGCCGGAATGATCATGACTTCACTTGAAGCGTACTTCACGTGCACGTCATGTGGGATACGACTAAATTTGTCCATCGGTACCACAATCATGTGCTTTTTGGCATCACGAACTGCTTTTTCAATAGCGAGCTGGGTGTCACCGGCCTTGCCGATACCAACTCCAACTTTTCCTTTCTTGTCTCCAATCACCATTGAAACAGAGAATGAAAACCGTCGACCTCCTGCCATCACACGGGTCACTCGTCGAATACTAATGATTTTTTGTTCAAACTCTGGCTTTGCTCGTTCTTGTCGTCCACCTCGTCGTGGTCGTCGACCTCCTGCCGCACCGCCTCGTCGGTCATTTCCTCCACGACGTCCTCGTGGTCCTCGCGGAGCACGGTCGGTAGTCGCAGCGGGTGCATCGGTAGCCGCACCAGTTGCTGGTGTGGCCGCTGCTGGTGTTTTCACCGCAGTATCTGACTTTACGTCAGTTGTAGCTTCCTGCTGTTTTTCTTCTGACATTTTTTAGATGTTTAAAGGTAAATAAATTTTTACCACCTGGGCGCGTATAGATAATCTATTTGTCGCCAGCGGGTGGGTTTGGCTGGGGCGCCAGACAAATAGATTGTCTGTAAAGCGCCTCCCCAAACTAGAACTTCAGTCCTCCTTCTCGTGCTCCTTCAGCCACAGCTTTTACAATACCTACGTATTGGAAACCGCCACGGTCGAATACTACTGTTTCAATCTTGGCAGCCTGCGCTGCTTTTGCGATTGCCGCTCCTACGAGCGTTGCTTTTTCTACTCCTGTTCCTGGGGCTACCTTACGAGAATCAGCTGACGCAAGTGTCGTACCTGTCTCATCATTGATAACTTGTGCGTACACAAATTTATTACTGCGATAGACAGCCAGACGTGGTCGGGCAGCTGTACCAGTTACTTTGTGTCGCAAACGATTGTGTCGTTGTGTGCGCAGAGTAGCTTTTGTGTGTGATGTGTTCATATATATGAATTACCAGCCTATACAGCTTTCTTACCTTGCTTACGAATAATGTATTCTCCTTGGTATCGAATACCTTTTCCTTTGTATGGTTCAGGCTTCTTCACCTTTCGGACGTTGGCAGCAAACTGTCCCAGCGCATCTCGATCAGCACCAGTAAGCTTGATCATGTTCTTCTCAACTTCTGCAGCGAGTCCTTCAGGAATCTCGAGTTTTACCTGGTGTGAGAATCCCACATTCAGTACGAGAGTGTTTCCTTCTACTGCTGCTCGGTACCCGACTCCTTCGATTTCGAGAACCTTAGTGAATCCTTCGGTTACCCCATGAATCATGTTTCGAGTGTGGGCCGCATACGTTCCCCAGAGCGCTTTGGCTGCTGGTGTATCACCAGGAGAAAGCGTAATGGTTCCGTTTTCAATTACGATGTTCACGTCTTTTTTCATTGGCCGTGCCAATGTTACTTTTGGTCCTTTTACCGTCAGTACGCCTCCTTCGTAAGTTACTTCAACTCCACTTGGGATGACTACTGGAATTTTTCCTAATCGACTCATATTTACCAAATGATGAAAAGTTGTTCACCTCCAACTTTCTTCTCTACCGCTTCTTCATTCGTCAGAATGCCGGCTGGAGTTGAAAGAATCATGTGTCCCTTTCCAAATTTAACTGGATAAATATCTGCGACCTTCGTATAGAGACGTCGACCGGGCTTTGAAACTCGTTTCACTCCGTTGATACGGTGTTCTCCGTTTTCATAGCTTAGTGTCACTTCGAGGGTTTTAGTTTGTACTTCTTTGCCGTGTGTTGCGACTGATGCTACGTATCCTGCTTCTGCAAGCTTATCTGCGACAGAGTGTCGGAGTTTTGAATATGGTAATGAAACCACTTCTTTTCCCACTGCCCCGGCGTTCTTCAGACGGATAATCAAGTCGCCGATTGTATCGCCTACCATGATGATTTTGTTACGCCTGGTATATGTCCTTCGTGTGCTTGTTCGCGGAAGCAAATTCGACACATATCGAAGTCACGCATGTAGCCTTTTCCTCGGCCGCAGAGACTGCAACGTCGGACTACACGCGACTGGAACTTTGGTGTCCGCATGGCGCGGATAAGTAAAGCTTTTCTAGCCATTCTTTGTGTTGTATTACCTTTTGGTGGAGCCGTATCACCAAGAAATTGGTGACTGCACTCCTCTTATAAATCCGGCACATTCAATGAGTGAATGACCTTCAACGATAGAGAAATCTGATTGCACATCAAAGAGATCCTCCTCTAACGTCTTGCCAGCAACTATACCCGAATAGTTATAAAATGCAACATATTTGGAGGCTTTTACGGTCTCATGAGTAACAAATTTTTACCGGGTAAGACAATAGCCCCCAAGGGGCTATTGTCTTAATTCCCGTTCTAGCAATTTCTTTTTGGAAAAAGAAAGAAATTACAGAACAAAGTAAACAAAAAGCCCTTGCGGGCTAATGTTTACTTTTTTGGCTCTTCTTCCTTCTTCAGTGGGAGTCCGATGTGTCGGAGCAGTGCCTTGGCTTCGTCTTTAGTGTTTGCGGTTGTCACAAACGTGATAGACATTCCAAACACGTCCTTGATATCTTCATCTACTGTTTCTGGGAAGATTGTGTGTTCTTTGATTCCCAATGTGTAGTTCCCCATCTCATCAACTGATGTGGTCTTCAGACCACGGAAGTCTCGAGTCTGTGGGAGCGCTACGTGGATTAACCGGTCGAGGAAGTGGATCATTCGTTTTCCTCGTAGAGTTACTTGATATCCCACAATGTCACCTTCTCGCAACTTGAAGGCTGCGATTGACTGACGAGCTGCTCTGGGAGCGGCTTTTTGTCCAGTGATTTGGGCGAGTCGGTCTTGGATCA
>Ga0306901_1000276_pt1 | contig 24687 bp, 25 predicted proteins | sample AntRauMFilla3767_FD_190431 | JGI IMG/M metagenome (GOLD analysis project Ga0306901, IMG submission 190431) | Saline lake microbial communities from Rauer Islands, Antarctica - Metagenome Filla 3 #767 (v2) (version 2) | ecosystem: Environmental > Aquatic > Non-marine Saline and Alkaline > Saline ... | reverse complement strand
AAAAAATGCACCTCATCACCGTGTGTGCATCGTCGCCAGGAGGATAGAATGGCTTTCATTTCAACTTATGTTGTTTTGTTTAGCTAGGAAGACGATTTACAGTAGTATGGGCAGGTGTCCCATGCTTTTTTTGAAATCTGCTGTAACAATTTCCAGCTCGGGCATAGTCACGGATACCCTTCCCTCGAGAGCTCCGAGGGACGCCCCAGCGGGTCAGACGTTCTCTCACTCATCCGTCTCACCAAAAAAAACGGAATCCGAAATCCTAGAGATCCAGCGGTTTCTAAGACTCCCCTAAAAAAGAGGAAATCCTGACCGTTTTCGAAACGGCCTTACTTTCGCAGTCGGTATCGGTGCCGGGGTGGAGTGCCGCCTATCTTCCTAATGCTGACCATGTGAACAAAAAAAGTAAACCTTAGAGTGTACCTGATTGGGTGACGGTCGCTCGGCCTCAAACTCGCAGAGAGTCTGTGATGCAGGCCCAGCTATTTCATATCATGCTAGGTACACCTCCGCGATGAGCTCGTCGGAGTACTCTATTCTTTGTTGCGCAGCGTAGCCCGAGCCATGTTCGCGTTGTTGAACAATTCAGTCGCCATGTCTTCTGAGTTTATACTCCAGAACAAGTCATCGTTGTCCGCGTAAAGCTCTGCCACGCGCTTGCTGAAGGGCAGACGCTGGTCCAGGGCGTAAGCGATGCACCTATGGGGCAGGGAGATGTTGTTCTCGCACAGGCGTGTGACAGACGTGTTGAGCTCCTCGTAAAAGTCGAAGCCCTCGGGCACGAACCCCAACCATCTCACGCACGCCAGACAAGCAACCGCGTCGTACTCAAATATGTATGACATGATCTCCTGGCGCTTCTGCTCCGTATCACAGTACCCGTTCAGTAGCAAGTAGCTCAGCAAGAACCACATGTCGTCGAACATGACGGTTTGCAGTTGAATCCAGTGAAGGGCCGTATGGCCGTGCTCGTTGTTCGGCTGCTTGTAGACGTGCAGTGCATCGAGGATGTCCTCTCTCTTGTATGTGGACGCCATTTTGGCGAGAATAGAGGTCTCCCGTTGAGCATTGTGCCACTTCTTCTTCTGGGCATTCTCCAAGTACGATTCGGCGTTGCTGATGTGCGAACATGCAGGCCTGATGATCTTGTATGCACGGTCACCGGCGCGCTCGGCCTGCTCGGCGTGCTCCGCTAGGTTGGCTGGCAAGACTGACATGACTGACATGACTAGCAATAGCTGTGTTAGGTTTTTAGGTTTTTAGGGTTTCGGGTGAGAGCTTTGGGAATCGATCGATTTTTTGGCGGATGGCTAGACGCACGTGTGACCATGTACGCAGTGTACGACCCGCATATTTATTTCTTTACGCACAGCACATACAGAAGATGAATGATAATATCAACCGGCTTTACGCGGCCACGTCACGTTGGCAGGGAGAGTACCTGACCGACGCCCTTCCCGGGGACGCGATCCTGTTCCTCGAGACCGAAACGAACGAACAAAACGACGATGGCGACGGCACCGGCGCAGATCGACCGCGCATCCTCTTCGGATCGTCCTCCACGGCGGGTTCCGCCAAAAGTTCTTTGACGGTCGATTCCAGGGGTGCCGTCGCCGATTTCCTGACCTGCAGCAACGACTTGTCCGTTACAGGTCGCATAGGCGTCGGCACCTCCGAGCCCACCGAACGTCTGGACGTGCGTGGCAACGCGGTGCAGCTCCTCGGCACGGGAGGCACCAACTTCGGCGTGACGTACCGCGCGATAAACAATGGCGGCGAAGACTCAAGCGGACTGGCTTCTTTCGAATGCACGAGTTCGGGGGGCGAGGTTGCCGCGTTCGGCTGCTCCCCGACGCGCAAGGCCTTTTTACGATATAACGGACTCGATCGTCTGACCATCGACCGCGCGGGGCAGGTGGGCATCGGCACGCCCAGCCCTCGTCATCGGCTGCACGTGGCGGGAGGAGCCAGGGTGGAGGGCGCGTTGTGCAGTGGCGCGTTGTGCAGTGGCGTATTGGACGTGCGTGGAAACCTGGATACGGATGGTGGCGGTGCTATCGCGTCGTTCGGCTCTCCGGACCCCGACGCCGAAGCATCGGTGTTGTCGGTACGCATGCCCGGTACTCCGAACTCCGACCTGGACCCCGACTCGAACGCGTCGTTCATCGTCGACTCGGGGGGCAAGGTCGGCATCCGCACCGACCGCCCCCTTCACGCTCTGCACGTCAACGATGGGAACGTGTACACGAACGGCCAGTATCTGACTTCCTCCGACGAACGGTTCAAGACGGACGTTCAAATCATACCCGGTGCGTTGGACAAGGTCCTGCTGCTGAACGGATGTACTTTTCGACGAACTCCTCCCCCGACTTCGTCGCGTGCGTATTACACGGACGGGAGACGTTATGCGGGTCTCATGGCACAGGAGGTCGCACGCGTCCTTCCCGAAGTGGTGACGTCCGACGCCGACGGCTACATGAGCGTCGACTACGGAAGCATGATGGCGTTGGTGGTCGAGGCCCTGAAAGAGGTCGTGGACAAACTCGAACTGGAACCGAGACGATAACAATCACGTCACGTCACGTCCACGTCAGGTCATCAGACGTGATTGAACGTCGACCGGTCTGTTGGTGTCGTACAGAGCGTGTGTGGCGAAAAACACGATCAAGACGCATGCCGTGACACCAGAAACGGAGTACACTGCGTTCATGTGGAGCGTCAGGTACGCGACCAGGAGGAGGGAAGCGATCAGGACCAGTACCGCGACGGATATCCACATATCTCGGAAGGCGATATCCCGCCTTATTTTTTTCTCTCGATTGTTGTGGATCATGGCTTCGAGGTTCCGCGTCCTCACCTCCAACGCATCGGACACGTGCTGTAACTCCACCGACTGTTCGGTGGTGGTTTTGGAGGCCTCGATAAGAGCGTGCTCCGCCGTGGGGAGACTCGCCCTGTCTTCCTCCGTACTCCTTTCGATATCATCCGCGACGACGTACATCGCCACCTCCAACCTGTCGCCTATCTCGGAGGGAGTCAAGCCGCCGGAAGCTTCCAGGCGCAGGTACGCGACCCTTCGGACGGTGGCTTTCGCCGACACGGCCCACGGACTTCCGGCGTATACCGTCGCCAGACGCCGGAGTCGGGGGCGGTCGGTATCGTTAGCCGAAGAAGCCTCACACACCATCTCCCCGTCGAAAAAAACCCGCAGGTTCCCTTTCGAATGCTGCACCGCCACCGAAGTGTAGACGCCGGACTCCATCTCCACTGTCGGACGGCATTCCATCTCGCCCGAACGTACGTTCAGGAGGCGCGTGGTGGGGTTGAAGAACACGGCAGGTACGCGGCTAGAACTAGAGCCCTCCGACACGTGTAGGACGCTCCTGTCGCTCCGATCGTAAGTGCCGTCGTCGTCCTCTTTCGAGTATGCGTCGTCGGGTCGAAAGTCGAAGTCGAGGCGATATCCGGAGGGGGACACGCGCATGCGCTGCGCCAGCACCACGTTCCTCTGCACCGGGCGAGGGCGCTTCGCCAAGAAAGACGAGTCCGTCTCCACGTTTACCATTTCCCGTCGCAATAGAGCGATCGCGTCCCAAGACACGCGTCGGACGGCGTACTTCGCTCGTCTTTTTTCGTAATGATTTATGGGGTGCGGGAGTCCCACGTCGATGTCGTCCGTGAATCGCATCAAAAACAGGTAGACCATCGCCGGCCGCATCATGTGCGCCATAGCCAATTTTACCGCGTCCTTGTCCTGCGCCGACATCCCGATCACCACGGGGTGGGCGTCCATGTCGACGGTACGGATTACCGCGGCGTGTACCCTGCGTATGAATCCGTCCAGACGCGTGTCACGTGACACCGAGGAAGACGACGACAAGCCTTTGTCTCCGTTCAAGTTCCCATATCCGTCTTCGTCCTCGTTATAGTCGCCGTCTTCGTCGTCATCGTCATCGTCCTCGTCGCCGTCCGAAACGAAGTTTATGGAAGCGGCCTTACCCTTGGTCCAGATGCGGTCTCCAGTGTCTCGGATCGCGTTCAGGTCGCGATTCCCGGACCCGTACATTTTTACGAGTTGTCGCTGGAAAACGGCTTTGCACATGGCGTGTGCCAGGTCCATGTGCGACGCGTTGTCGCGCAACGCACGTTTGATGCCCCTTTCGTCGAACACCTGCGCACAAGCCGCAGAAACGGCGGTCACGTTTTCCGGAGCCGCTTCCATATCGTCCAGTTGCATCCGGAAGTCGGAGGCGAACGTCCTCGAGAGCTCGACCACCAACTTCTGCGCGTCTTCTTGGGGACGGAACGACAAGAGCGAGACCAACCCGCTCACGTGTACGGAAGACGTACCGGGGACACACAATGCGTCGATGTCGGGATGCAGGGTATCCATTGCTATATGAAATGGGAGATAAATAAATTGATCGTGCCGTGTGCGATCGCTCATAGCTTCTTTCTTTCTTTCTTTCTTTCTTTCTTTCTTTCTTTGACGAATAGTAAATGCTGATGAAAAAGAGCGCCGGCGCTCCCTGTCTGTCATCCCAATCATTCCCACACTCGATGTCCCTTTCTTCTTCTTCTTCTCCTCCTTCCACATTGGCGGCGGCAACGTCAGTAGCAGGAACAGTAGACGCTCCCCTGTGGTCATCCAACAACTGTCACCACCACCACCACCGCTCGTCGCCTACGGTGGGTACGCCAATACATCATTCGTCGCGACAACACGACAACGCCATTGCGCACAACCGCAACGTCGCTACGAAAGCCGCTCCCATCGGAGGCATCGGTGACTTCGCGTACAACGAAACCGGCATGAGAGACGCCATCCAGACCGCGTCGCTGTACGTCCCCCTTTCGAGGACGGTATCTTGTCTGTCGGACAGCGCCAGAGGCGATGTTTCGGACGTACATGATTGGGCGGCCTGTCTGGCTAGCGCCCCGGACGTCAGGTGTCGGACAGAAAAAGTGGAAGGAGACGTGTCCGTGTCTATTCCGGCAGACACGGAGAAATGGGCGCGCGTGCTACGCACCATACGGATCCGAAACAGACACCGGCGAGCGTGAACAATAGAGCGGAAACGAAAGTAAAAATTATAATAGGCCGCCTAATCGTCACCTTGCACGCCTGGCATGATGGCGTACCGCTTGAGGTCGTTCAATGCCCTGTCCCTCTTATTTTTTGGCGGCGGACGGTTCGATTCATCGGTCACTTGGACGCAGAAAGTGTGCCTGGCCTTACGTCCCTGTTCTCTGGCTTCTTCTATACGTTTGATGCTTTCCCATACTTGTATAGTGGACCGACGACTCCTCGACAACACCGCCCGTACCGCCTGTGCCAAGACGGAAAGCAGGAATACAGTGAGGGTAACTAATACCACTTGGTATCCGCCCTCCATGACCGATAGCGTAAACATCATGTCGTACATACTGTCTCCTAATCGATCGGTCGTCCCGGGCATAATATGCTTATGTCGTTTTCTCCATTCTTTTCTCCATGTTCGTCCTTGTCCGTCTCAAATTTTATCCTGTCAGTAAAAAGCACGGCACAACGACGTACGCTCACCGATCCGATCCCGATATATGTATATATTTTTCCGCCTCATTTTATGGCTGCTGATTATATGTGGGGTGGCCTGGGGAGCCGAACAAATCATCAACAGAGGTCGAGATGAGGAAGGTGACGACAACGACGATTCCGTGAAACGAACTGACACTTTTTACAATAGAGACGACAACGAAAAAGAAGAAGAAGAAGAAAGCATTGACGGAAGTTTAACATCCCGTTTAGGAAAAAAAATAATGGACTGGGAGCTCTTTCGCCCACTCCGCCCAGATACTCCCAGATGATGCTCATCTCAGACGGCGGAGTAGTCGATCAGCTTCTTCACCAACTCTCCTTGGATGTGACAACGGTTGTTTTCGATGCGTTGTGTGGCGTCCACGTCAGCCGCAGCCACGGATAAGTCTGAACTGGGCTCCAAACAGCTGAACACTTGGTACGTGGTGATGCCGTCGCGGCCTCCGGGCATGGTCATCACCGTCACGTCTATGCTGGACAGCGAATGCTGGTCCGCTTCCACGACGTACGCAACGTGTTTGATACAGGTGCGCACGGCGTTTATCAAGGCGTACTCTGGTGTGTTTGCTGCCTGGTTCAGTAGGTTTTGCAGGACCTCCACCTCGTCGAGGTCCACGTTCGTCAACAGAGGGAGGAAGCGCTGTTGTGACCGGTCCTCCAGGTCCACCGCGTCTTGGGGAAAGTACGCCACCAACACGTTGGGGTCGTGGCGTGACGCCTTTATGGCCGTGTGGTAATCTCGGAGACTACTGGAGATGGGGACCAGTATGCTATTGTTCTTCAGTTGCAGGTAGCGGCCAATGTTTTTGACGGCGTCCAAGAACACCACCAGGGCAGTGTCACCGTCGTTGGTGCAGTATATGGGGGGGCACCTGAAAGAGTGAGACGCCATTGCACTGGAGCGCTCTCGTGCCTCTAACATCATGGTGCTCGCATCCGTCCGGTCTGTCTGTCTCGATGCGATCATGGGGAACACCTGGCACGTCAGGGAGTCCTCCACCGAGGTGCTCCTGGAAATGGTAGGATTGTTGGCTTCGTCGGTGAACATGACATTACTGTCTGCCACCTTGGGAAAGCTGAACACCACGTCCAGCTCACTGGCACGGAACACGTGCGTGGACTGTGTGCCAATGATGACCACTGTGAACACGGTCTCTCCGGCTTCATCCGCAGTGGTACTGACGGTTTTGACACAGGCGAGCTTGAACACATGCGTGTCCAGACGGGTGGACAGTGCGACGAGGCAGTTAACCAGCTCCTCCTTGAGGCGGTCCAGATTCACGGGGGCGTTCAAAGTGGCGTAGGTGTACACCTTGACGTTCACGTGTTGGAGGCAGGACTCAAACCACGCTGGTCTGGACATGGAGGTGGACAGGAGGCAGTTCAGGGGAGTACGAATGCCGCCTTCTTTGTCCGGGATCATCGCCCCCAGGGAGGTCACGGATTGGGAGTTGGACAGACTCTGGAAGTACATGATGTTGGGCGTGAGCGAGCAGTACTCCTTCCAGGTCAATAAGGTGATTCCGGTGACGATGCGCATGCCCTGCTCGTCCACCCTGTACAATATGTGGACAATGGACAAGCACTCGTCGAGTGCCTGGTTCAGAGACATGTGCTGGTTGTTGACCAGGATGTCCGACAGATGACTGGTGTTCTTCCAGAGCAGGAGAGATGTCACGAGGTTCATCACCACCCGGATGGAAGATTGCGCTGAGTTTGTTGCCACTACATCCACTATTGCTTCTTCCGGTCGGCGTCGTAATGCCGAGGTGGAATGTTTTTTGATGGGTGGCCACACCACTCCCAGCCCGGACTCGTGGACCAACAAGAAGGACCTGTTATGTTGCAGGAGGGTGTTTTTGTCACCCTTGGGAAAGATGAGGCTCTTCGACATCTCCCCCTGGACTTTCTTGCCCTGCTGCTGCTGTTGCTGCTGCTGTTGTTTTCGCATAGTGGTTATGTGGGAATATGAAAGCTCCCTCTCGTAGCGAGGGGTCAATTTTTTGTTTTTGTTTCAAGATTCATTCTCTGCACTTGTCGAGGACGAACACGTTGGCTTCGAGATCGGACATCGATAGGTATACGAACACCGTGATGACGGAACCGACGGCGAGGTACAACATCGCAAACCGCAAAGGATTCGCTTCTACCCGCCAGGCGACGTCTTTGAGGTCACCTTGGACCAAGAAGCGTTTGTCGACGAACTCCCGCACGTCACTCCCGATGGCCACTCCCCACATCCCGCCTCCGAAACCCAGCATCATCGCACCCAGTTTCAAAACCGATAGAAGACAGGAAAGGTCGTAGCAGAACGCTAAGAGGTATATCGCTCCGCAAACACCACACACCGCCGCGAGTTTCAACGAAATCGACAAAGCCAACGCGCTGTGCCGCAACAACCGCGTGCTGCCAGGTCGCCACAGAGGTTTCACCGCGAGCTTGTAATAATATAGGTCCGCGACCAGAGCTCCGAATGACAGGACGACCAACGAAGCCTGTGTGTAAGGGCTGCTCAAGAACGAGTAAAGGGTTTGTTCCGCAGTCTTATCGGTCATCTCATCTGTCTAGTATAATAATAAGCATCGACAATCGAAGCCAGACAACCGACGTATCGCCGCCGAAATGCCTCGCCTCAAAGGCACCGACGTCAGGTGGAACGGGGGTCAAAGTCGAGGCAGCCGTAAGCGTCAGCTCGTCGTACAGCGGCCCGATCAGGTGCCCGTACTCAATGTTTCGCGCGCGTTCATCCCTTTCGACGTGGTGTGCGCTTTCATGGAGCGCCTGGACCGCGCGGAGGACGTCGGGGCGTTGCTCGTGGCGTGCTGCTCCGACGGCAGGAACAGAGACGAAGTGTGGGCGTCGGTGTTGCGATGGGTGAGGAAGAAGGCGACACCGAGCTGGGCGGTGAGCACGGGAAGGATCGAATTCGTCAAGGCCGCACTGTGTGACGTCCGTCAAGGTTCCGTGTTGTTGGGGGACGCTCTGACGATGGCGTGTCGTTTGGGGGGTCGACACATGGAGGTAGTACGGTTGTTGATGGACAGAAAGCCTATTCTTCTCGACGTAGAAACCGCTTTGTGTAGTGCGGCCGCTCACGGTCGATACGACGTGGTGTGTCACTTGATCCACGAGAGTAAGATAGGTACGGAGGCCGGTCTGAACGGTGTCGCTTCTTTGCGTTGGGCCGCCATGAACGGGCACGCGGACGTGGTGGAGCTGTTGCTATCTCCCGCGGGGGGGTGCGACGCCAGCGCACACGGATCGGAGGGCCTTCGTTTGGCCGCGGTAAAGGGCCACGTCGAAGTCGTTTCTCTGTTGTTGGACGCCGGAGCCGACGTGCACGACGACGACGACGAAGCTCTGCGACTGGCGAGCGGCGCGGGCCATTCGAGGGTGGTGCGTCGTCTAGTCCAGGGCGGCGCGACGGTCTCTTCTCAGAACGGCGCCCCACTGATCGTGGCCACGAGGGGAGGACACGAGGAGGTCATGCGGTATCTTCTAGAAGCAGGAGCGAACCCTGACGCCATGCACGGCGAGCCTGTTTGCTGCGTCGCGGGTACCGGTTCTATTACGGCCATGACACTGCTCCTCGACAGCGGTGCGGACGTAAACGCGCGTGACGGTCTTCCTCTGAGACATGCGGCAGGTAAAGGTCGCGTCGACATGGTGGAGTTCCTGTTGTCGCGCGGGGCTGACTTGCATGCCCGTAACGACAAGGCCCTCCGTTGGGCTTGTATGAGTGGTCACGTGGAAGTGGTGGAGGTTCTCATCCGTGCGGGTGCGGACATGCGACTGGACGGTCATGGCGCGCTTCATTGGGCTTGTTACAACGGGCACGACGCGGCGGTGAGCGCTCTCTTGCAGCTGGGCGTGTCAGACGAAGCGCACCTCGACCGGGCGCTACATTGGGCCGCGAGTAACGGCAGGTGTGCGGTGATCGAGATGATAGTGGACGCTCAGATACGGTTGACGACTTCGAGTATGTCCGAAACCGTTTGGAGTGGCGTGCCCGGTGGCGTGTCAGTGTCGTCCGAAGCCCTTCGTCGGGTCGATTACGCCATCCGCGTTTCTATCTTACACGGCTGCATCGAAGTGGTAGATCTTCTCAGCGCAAAACTTTCTCTCGTATTAGGTAGTTGTTTACCGACACGGTCGTGAATGGCCACGTTGTTGTTGACCAGCTTTGTCGACGGAGACAAGGTCATGAACTCCTTCCAAGATTTTTTGGTGACGAACGGGGTGTTGAGCGTCGGGTCGGGTGTCATATTCGGTGTCGCGACGTTGTATTGGATCCGTTCGGTGTCGCACGACATCGTGACGCCGACGCTCGACCTGGCGTTGTTGGGCGTCGTGCGCTGGATCAACCCGGCGTTCGCGAAGCGCATGTCGTCTGCGCTCTTCGCCAATGCGTCTTACCGCCTCAGCAGCTTTTTCCGGGAAACGGTGACGTGGGTGATAACGCTCGTCGCCGCTTTCGCTATCTTTCATCACGTCTTCCGAAGATTTGCCGTGTTGCGTCGTTCGCACGAAAGAGAAAGAGAGCGAGAAAAGGAAAAACAAATGGAGAAGCAAAATGGAAAGGAGCGAGAGCAAACGACGTAAAAAAAAAGACGACGGAGAATAGTATACATACATCACGACATGTTCGATCAACTGCAGTCTACCCGAGGAAGAGGAGGAGGAGGAGGAGGAGGAGGAAGAAGAGGAGGAAGAGAAAAAGGAAATAGTCACTTCGGAGGTGGTGGCGGTGGTGGCGAAAGCATGTCATTGATCTGGGTCGGTTTGGGGCTGGTGGGTTTGCTCCTGTTCCACGTGTTGAGCAAACAGGCGCTGCTGAGGGAGAAGCGCCGCCTAATCAACTCGATGGGTCCGTTGACGGTCACGAACTCGTTGTTCGGAGGCGTGTCGTCTGGAACACGGCTTTCTCGAACGATCCGTTTTTTTAGGGCACGTGTCCGCGTAGCAGAAGATTGGAGTTCGTCCGCGTCTGATTCGCCGTCATACCTCTTCGTCCTCGATCAAGACTCCGCAAGACAAGAGGACAGTCTGTCGTACGCCGTCAGCACCGGACAGGTGGACGTCATAGTGTTCGACAATCAGATCATGGGGATTTCCGAGCGTTCGGAGGACGAATCGCGGACGAAAAGAGAATCTGCCGAAAGGAAGAAAGAAAGCGAACACGAGCGCCTGTTCGTAGCAAAGCCGTTGCGAGACGTCCGCATGTTTCCTTTGGCGTTTACGAGATCCCCTTCGACCAGCACTACGGATTCCGCTCCATTGACCAACGTCCTGGGCTACTACGTTTCCGAAGAACACGCTTGATACGTCCGATGTGACCGGAAAGGGACACTGACACGGATAAGGATTATTTTGTTCTCAGTTGTATGTAAGGAAAGCCAGAGAACGAAAAAGGAAAGACGATGAAAGTGGGAGACGTGCTGAAAGACAGCGCCGGGTCGAAAGTTGTGTCCGTGATACTCGGTTTGGGCCTGGCGGCAATGTTTCGAAAAGTGTGCAAAGGAGACAAGTGTATAGTGGTCAAGGGTCCCGGCGAAGACGCCGTGTCCAGCTTTTATTACAAACTTGAAGACGATTGCTATAAGTACACCCCGTACGCAGTGGATTGCGCCAAAGGCGAGAAAAAAGCAGAGATCTCGAACCAAGTCACATAAACGTGCGACGAGAGAGTCGCGTTCCTGATGAAATCATACCGTATTATACATATTATATACACACGCGCGACGGAAAAACGATCTGACGGTGACTTGATGGCATCCGTATATGGCCGTACTTGGGAAGAAGACGAACGTGCTCCGTGTTCGACGTTATCGTCGTCGACGAGTTTGACGGAAGCTCTAAAAACGGGAATCGAACTACCGACCATGACCGACATGTACTATATGCGGGTTTTGAACATGCCGATGCCGACTCTCAGCGCCGCGGACATTCACAAGCAAGTGTCATCAGACGGACTACCCCCCGAGGACAGCTCGCGCGCCACAAACCTGGCTTTTTACATATCCGACGAAACCAGGGCCAATCTGCACTGGTGCTTCGACGCCGGACGGATAATAACGGAAGCTCATGAAACGGAGCGTTGATCGTCTACCGTCTCGGAAGTTTTCTCTCCAGAGGCCTTGTCGGCGTCTTTTCTTTCGAGCCACGCGTCGCCTTCCGTTTCTAACTTTTGTGTGATGTCGTCGATGGTTACCGTTCCAGCGCCTCCACCATTACCACCACCACCACCCACTTCGACACGGGTCGTCGGTTGATCGGAACTGGACACCCCTGTGTCGCCGCTTCCGCTGGGTCTGGAGGCGTCGCGATCGCGCAGGGACTTCATCATATTCCGCTTCCTCTCCTCGTACATCTCGTCCTTGTTGTCGTTGTTCTCCTTGTACTTCTTCATCAACGTGTTCAGTTGGTCGGTCGAAGAGTACTCGCTGTTTTCCACCTCGAGCGGGTTGGGGTTCCACGGGCACCAACACCCCACCTGCGCGACATATACGTTGAATTTCGGGTCGAATTTGTTGATCGCGGTGCACCGGTTGGTCGCTTCGTTGAAAGTGTCGTACACTCCACGGATTTTGATACCACGCACTGAAGTTCGGAAGCCGTTCTCCGCATGATAGCCGTCCTGTAACTCCTTGGCGTTCACGCTCCTGAACATGTCCAGCTCCTTCTGCATCTCTTCTCCATTCCACATGTAGCCGTGTCTCTCACGCACTATGCGGATGCTCTCTTGGGTGTCGGTGTCACCCCTGAGGGCGGCGGTCTGCTTCAGCGTCTCCAACATGTTGCCGATGTCCGTCGCGATCGCTTTCGTGAACCGACCGAACTCGAAAACGTCGCGGCGCTTGATGACGTCCTCCGGAGACACAAACGACACGCAAGCGTAGTTCTGGCATCTCAGAGGAGGGTCTTCGTCCAGATAATCCTCGGTCTTGACGTTCACCAAAGCCGGCCTCGGTTCTTGTTGCTGATGCTGTCTATCATTGTCGATAGAGGATGAGGAAGAGGAAGACGCCATGTCGTTTTTAGACCAGTCCGTCTCTTTTTCGTGCTTACGATCATAAAGTGACGAACGCCTTATATGCAGAAACGATCACAACGCCGCCCCCAACGAGAAGTAAAAAGAAATCTACCTATCTACCTATCTAATCTAAGCTAATCTGAGCTACCGGACCGTCCTCCCCTCCTCAGGGGATCTGACAGTCACCTTCGACGAGCTATCTTGACGCACCTGACATTCTCCCCCGCATCAACATCATTTCCTCGACCTTGTGAGACCAGGGCCAAAAGCACCTCATCTCGCGAGTGGTTGACCTGGTCTTGAAGGTCCTCCAACGTACTCATCACATAACTGAGTTGCGATTCTGCGTGCTGCACTTCCAGGGCTTCTTTGGCGTTGTATACGCCGTCGACAAAGGTGTAATGGTTTATAAAACACTCCGCCTGTTCATTGCACTTACGTGCGATCTCCATGACATCCTTCACTTCATATGAAATGAACTGGACATCTTCTCCGTCCAGTTGGGTCAGGCCGGTGCCACCTGTCAAGCGCCTTGATGTGTCTGTTATCCTCTCGCGGAGGCCTCTGACATACTCACACAGGTAGCAAATTTCATCCAAGCAATTGTGGAGATGCGTATAGCAACTTACCTCTGGAGTAATAGTACTTGTGGTGGTGGTGGTCACCATGGTAGGCGTGTAGGCGTGTAGGTGTGTGTTGTTCGTGCTCCACGACGAACATTGTGAACCCTCTTCAATTTTTTTTGGGAATGGGACTATGCATAAAAAAGAGAAAGAGATATGTGTTCTTTAGAGCGGAATCGGTCTGACTATATACACTATATACATATACTGGACAACCAGGGCGGCACACACGATGCGAGCATCCAACCTCGCCTCTTTTTTCTCGTCGTCGTCGTCTTGGTCAAATACGGCGGTTCAAAAAGCGCCCGCCGCACACCTGCGCACCAAGAAGAAAACGACGCCGAGAACGGTCACGAAGAAGACAGTGGGGGACAAGTCGAAAGAAAACGACCGTTTTTTCCGTCCGAGGACCCTCCGACAACAAGAGTATTACGACCTCCTGAACCTCCCGATTTCGCCCGCTTTCGATTCAGGATCCGGTGCGAACATCGTGGTGGTGACCGGCCCGGCCGGAACCGCGAAGACGATGGGCGCCACGCTCGTCGGCCTCGAAAAACTGGTCAAAGGCGAAGTGGATCGCCTCGTCCTCAGCAGACCCGCCGTGAGCGCGGACGAAGAGCTAGGGTTCCTTCCCGGCACGCTGGAGGACAAGATGCGCGTCTGGCTCAACCCGGTGCTCGATTCGCTGCGCCTGTGTCTGAAAGACGAGGCCATCGAAGCCCTCATGTCTAGCTCTTCCGTAGAAGTCTGCTCCCTGTCTCACATGCGAGGTAGGACTTTTCGAAAGTCATTCGTCATCGTAGACGAGTGTCAGAACACGACCCCCGCGCAGATGCTGATGCTGATGACACGCATAGGCGAGGGCAGCCGCTTCGTCATGACGGGAGATCCACACCAACACGACCTCGCTAAGATGACCGACCGCCACGGCGACTCTCGCACCGCCAAAACCAGTCTGGCCGACTTTGTGGAAAGACACGCAGAGCTCGGAGAGGTCGCCAAGACGCTGGTGCGACTGTTCGAGTTCGAAAAGGACGACGTCCAGCGCCACCCCGTCATTCCTCTGGTGCTGGATATGTACGACGACACGTGATCGGAACCCTAGTCGCTTTGATGTTTTCTCGAAACGTCCACAAAAAAATAAATTTTGAAGACACTCTGACAACAACTCCGACCCAATCTGACTGCACTGTACTGGTACTGTACTGTACTGCACCTAACATGGTAGACTTGGGTGAGAGAATCCACGAGTTTGGCGAAACAGAATTCGACGACGACCCTGGCTTGACGTCATCGTCCCTACAAGACCTCCGGAATCAATTCAGAAAACATCACGTGGCAGGCACGTCTGTGGTCGTGTTGGGTGACCATCCCGCACTCGGAAGCGTGGCGGTCAAGATCCCCATCATTGCACGTGACGACGAAACCAAAGAGAACGAGCGGATGACTCGAGAAGCACGCCACATACACACCTTGAACAGGAGCAACCACGGAGACATGGTGGTGAAGATGCACGGGGTGGTGAAATTGCGCGCTTTCCGTCGGGATACGATAGAGGGCGTGGAGACGATAACGAGAACGGACACGTCCCTCACCAGCATCGTGATGGAGGCGTGCGAGGACAGCGTGTACGACGTGATCAAGAGGTCCGAGCTCAACACCGTCGACATATGGAGCCTCTCTGACGTCGTCCGGACCGTGTTCTTACCCGCGGCCAAGTGTTTGTACATGCTCTACTGCGAGCGATTAGTCCACCGTGACTTCCTCGCCAAGAACATCCTACTCAAGCGCATTTCGTCTAAGCGGATAGATGTCAAGGTGTGCGACTTTGACAAGATGATTTCCGACGGCGTGGAGGCGTCTCATACCCACCTCTCGAATCCTTCTCCTTCCAGATTCAACCTATCGTCCGGTGACACCAACTACGGATCCCACACCGACGTTTACTCGTTCGGCATGTTGGTGTTCGAGTTCCTACTGTGTTCGAACTTCGACAAAAGAGTCTACATATCATCCACGGGAGGCTATTCGGCCAAGGGGGTGACATTCTACACGGACGTGTCTGATCGCATCACGCGGGCGGTCACTTTCGACCCCGACATGATAGAGAGTTTCCCGCTGGTCAAGAGTTCCATCCAACGCGTGTCCCACTTTCTAGAGGTGGACACCGTGATTTCATCCGCAAAGACACTTGCTTTCCTGGCGTTCAAGTGCATACACCGAGATCAATCTCTGCGTCCCTCGCCCGAGGTCATATGCAGAATCCTCAATGACGTCGTCTTCAAAATGTGTCTGTGATAGTTGTGCTTTACATAGTCGTTGTACCTATTATTTGTTTCCTGTCTGCGCGCGGGTAAAAGTACTTTGGAGACTCTGGAGACTCTGATATTAGCACGGGGTGTAATAGGAGTTACAGTATTAGGGAAAGGCTTTTGTGTAAGTGCCTTTCTCGGTGCGTTCATCGGATCCCTCGACAAATATAACATAACCAGTACTTAGAAGATACCGTACAACACAACTAGGAAAACGAACGATAACCACATGTCCGACGTATCAGACATATCCGTGGTCGTATCCGCGTCATCCCTCGAACGACCGTTTCTGGTCCGCCTCATTGAGCAGTGCCTGGTGTTCGCAGACAACGTGGTGGTCAGCTCGGGGAGCATGATGTACGACGGACGGGAGGAAGACGCCGAGTACTGGAAATACGTTCGAGAGCATTTTCTTTCCGCCCAGACCCTCGGTCGCGTTCGATTTATCACGTATGCCGTCGGGACGACCGAACTCCTGAAGCACGCCATCCGCCCGAACGCGCTCCACAATCGCGCACGTAGAGAGGCGGTGGCTGAGCTGTTGTCGTGGAGGAGGGAGGTACAGCGGAACAAGACCTGGGTCTTGTTCTTGGACGGGGACGAAGTTCCAGATGGAAAATCTGTCCGCACTTGGTGGACGGCAGTAAACACACGCGCGACCGTCCGCGATAACCAACGAAACGCGTACAAGCTCGCCAACCACTGGTACTTCCTGCTCCCCACCCTCCGAGCAGGGACTCCAGAGGACTCGGTGCTGCTCGTCCACCAGAGCGTCCTCGAGACAGAGACCGAAGGTGTATGTGGACGGCCGTGTCGATGTCTGAGCGACGATAACGCCATAGAAAGAGACGGCATAGCGCGATCCGTCCCGGGCGTCGTTCACCGCATGGTAGGAGCGGGTTCTCCCATGTTTCACCACTTCAGTTGGGTGCGGTCTATGAGGGTAGACCTCGAACGAAAAGTGGGGGCGTGGGGGCATCGCGACGATCGGCCGTGGACGACACTCCTCCGGCGCGCCTGGAATGAGATCGAGTCGGGCCGCCCTCCGACCAAGGACTTTGTTCACGGATATAACCTCGAAAGAGTACCTCTGGACGCGGTCCGACCCTTTTGTTGCGACGCCGACGCTCTGTCCCACGCGCTCCTCTCGTATACGTGTACATAGCGACGAACAGCTACGAACGACGAATGAAACGGAATGAAACGGAATGAAAGAAAGATAGCCAGAGAAGCTCCTATCGAATAACTGTCGCGAGCCTTACTTGGAACCGTCGAATAATCCAATTCCTGACGACATCGGGAAGTACACGCGGATACCTATGTGGACCGTGAGACACACTGAGAAGCGCCGCTAAATGGTGAGAATGCATGATGGGTCTACTCGTCGACGAGATCGATCTCATCGATACGCGTCCTTCGTCGGATTCTTTATCTTTTTGTATACTTCTTTTTTTTCGAATGAGCCACTACGATGACCATGAGACTAGACGATGTCCCTTGCCCCGGTCGACGCCGTCGTCGTTATAAATCGCTATCGCAAACACACACACACACACACACACAACGTGGAGCTCGTGCGCCAGGCCAGACAGACTCTTTCTGCTGTGCTCAATGTGGAGGTGGTGGAGTTCGAGTCGAAGCGAGTGATCGACACGATAGAAGAAGCTGCTTGGTCCGTTCGAAATAGACGTGCCAGCTTCGCCAGCCTCGCCAGTTTTCGTACCAGATTGTTCGATCCATATGACCACGAATACGATCACCACGGTGCACACCCCCTGACGGTAGTGGGAATAGTGACATCTCGTGACGCGATTCGAAAATACGCTCCTCTGCATCCGGAGCGCGTGGCGTGCGTGTTGGTCAAGGCGGATTCGTTCGGAACGGTCGGATCGCATCCACCGCACATGCTCGTAAATGACCGTGACGTCGACGTCGACCGCTCGATAAAAGGTTGGATGACGATACGCCCACATCCACCCGAATGCGTCGTGTGCATGTGTTCATTGCGGTTCGAGCGGGAGGAGTCTGCTGCTGTGTGCAGCACGTACAGAACGTACAGTACGTACAGTACGTGCGACAGGTGCTATGCACCGCTTTGTGACTCTTGTGCAGCCAATATGGCGACCGTCACGGGAAACAGAAGTTGTCGCAGATGTCCAGTGTGTCGCTATTGGCAGTTGTACGGCGGCGATTTCGGCGTGCCCTGGCGAAACCCGAATCTTTGCGGCGACCACCACGACAACGATTACTATAACGTTTACCTCCGTGAGACGCCATGCGCCATAGACGTGTTTTGTGATTGCGTCGTGCGCAGGTTGGACGGTCGCGTGTCGATCGCGCTGCAGGTCGACGACATGTTTTTATTCAACAGGGCTCACATCTCTCGATTGGCACGCACCAACCGTTATACGCACGACAGCGGCAAATTGTACGGCCTGCGGAAAACCCTGAAATTGGCCATCGAAAAGGCTCGGCTCCTGTCGGCTACTTTTTACATTTGGACGCTCCGCAAGACGTTTCGCATCCACGCTCAAGAAGACAAACCCGTAGAAGAGGTGTCCGTATTCAATGTAATGCCCTTGGACAAGCTAGTGTGGGTCGACCAATCGTGCAAGAAGAGGTCTTTACACGGCACTATGTTTTCCCAGCTTCAGGAACGCCCCGTGTTCGGGGACACTGGCATGGTCTCGTTCGCGAAGCTCCTGATCCACCTGAGTAGCTCCAGGAACGTGGGCAAGACCGTCGTCCGGAAAGACGACGACGAACAGAGCGGCGCACAGAAGCGACAACTCCTGCAACAGTACCTGAACTGGTTGGCGCACGAGTCGTCCAGGCTGGAGGCCATATTCAACTCCCCCGTCGTGTGTATCATGAAGGAAAATGAAGACGAGGTAGGCCGCAAGTCAAATGTGAGCGCGGAAAAGAGCGTCGACGCATCCATGGACGACCTGAACGCCTTCATCTCAGACTCGCACGAAAAGGTCACCGCCTCGCAAATGAGGTTGAAGCAAAAGAAGATAGAATTGGTCCGTAATACAACTTCCGCCAGTCGGTCGTTTATTAGAGAGAGTTGCTCATTCGCGGACATGACGTCCGTAGATCAAGGAGTCGAAGCGCTCGATTACGTCAATGCAGTGATCACGCGTGACATGCGTCTGATCCTCGTGGACATCGCAATCAGGCTGTGCCCGTGCATCCCCCGCCTCCTCATACTGACGAATAAACTCGAGGACCGCATTCTTCAAACCTCGGCCCAAAACCGCCTGTTTGCTGTGTCCCGGTTCCAGTTCCAGACACAGACGAGGTCGAGCATGTACATCCCCGTTTACAGGTGGCTGTGTGGCGACTCGGTGATGACTCGTGACTTCCTCGAAAGCGCCTGGAACTGTGTGCGCTCTTCCGGCGCGTTAGGTACGGCAAGAGCCAAGACGATGCACAGGGGGTGGCAAGCGTTTCTGGACGTGTGGGTGAACGTTACGCGAAGCGTGGTACAGTGCAACCAAGTGTCGTTACCGAACGCAGTAGGCATGTCCGCCGCAGTCCAAAATTGCCGCAGCAAAGCCGAATCGGAAGCGTTGGACGCGTTTGAAGCCGACCTGCGAAAGGACTACGTCGCCTACGCTAGGGAGCTCGACCGTCTGGCTGTCTTCGAAGACGACCACACGACATCGGCGATATCCAAAGATCCCGCGCATAGCATCGGAACGAAAGAGAGTGCCGCTTATGAGCTGTTGCGCTTACGGGACTCGTATTTCTACATGTCCGCGGATGCCCTGGTGTACGACGACGAGGAATACGAAGATGTCCATTACGACGTGTCCTCCAAAAAAAGGAAAATGTCCGAATGAGCCTATCGATGGATCACGTCGCCTGCGAGCTAGAGAGCGAACGATTCGGATTATGACGTCGATGTTGGGGTTTTATTCATTTCACTGCGGCGTACACGGCGTATATGGTCAAGGATAGTACAATAATCAGAGCGATGTAGACCAGGTGGCTCACCCGCCAACCAGGCCCCACTATTTTGTAGAGCTTTCGGGAAGCGGGATAAACCTGGTGCATGAAAGCGATCGAGTTGGACACTGCCGCTTCCAGTGTCGTCAGGTGGTACTTCTGGTGACCGTTCTGACAGCCCACGTTGTACAGGTTGCGCAGCTTCGCACTGCCGAAGGGGATGACCCCGCTATTCGCGGCCCTAAAAAACGCGGTCGTCGTGTTTCTCCAGCGTGGCGAGGACGACTCGGTGCCTACGGACGCTCGTGGTGACGTCCGTTCGACCGCAGAAAAGGGAACGATCAGATCGGGAGCGGGTAGGCCAGTCTCCGTCAAAATCTGACGCGTCGCTTCTGCAGCCCACTCGTCGGAATTCTCACAATCGTCCGCGGTCTTTTTCGTGAAAGATGACCGTACTCGTGGTCGCGTTATAGAGCAGCTCAAGCACGCCGAAGCCGAAGATCGCGCCACGACGTGTTCGTTTTCGACGGAAGGAAATCCCATGAGCATGAACCCGACACCCCACTCGGTCTCGGTCATGGTGGTTCTCGTTTTTTCGTTCTCGCGGACGACTTTTGCCGCGGCACCTTCACCTCCTCCCAACCAGTGCAGCGTGAAACAGAGGTACTCGTCGTATCGCGTCGCCGCGCTCCAGTCTCTGAAGCTGGCGTGATTAGGAGGAGGGGCGAACGCGTCGTCGAGATCGACATCTCCCGCTTTTTTGATGCCGTCGAACACGGTCAATATCGACTCGGGAGGCATGGCCAGGACATACGCTTGTCCGCGCAAGGTCTTTTCGTCGTCGCTGTTCTTTTTTCGCACGGTAGCGTATTGTACTGCACCGTCCTTCGTCTTCATTCCCGTCAAAGACCATCCCGTCATAATGTCGACCGGCCGCGGCTCAGATACGAGGTGCTCCCTCCACCTTTCGACGAAGCCCGATCCATCGCTATTATGCCGCCGATCAGCGGGAGCACGAGGCTGCATCACCTTCTTCGCCAGCCCGATGTCCAGGAGCTCCATGAACTGGAATAGGCTGTAGGTGTTCGATCCACCTCCGTCGGTGGTGCGACACAACGAGTCGATGTACCAGCGCGACTCTGGCGTGAACCCTTGGTCGTCCATGAAAGATTCCACCGATATTTCATGGAAAGGGTGTGCGTCGGGGCGGCCGTGAAAGAGGAGGAGGAAAGCGTGCTTCAAAATTACCCGTACGATGGCCAACTGTTCGTACCATTTCAGCGAGGTCGGTGTCATGTCGCCCCGGTTCCGCAATTTATTCCCGTATACCGATTCTTCGAACAGGTCGTCCATCGACGTTCCCATATCGCGCAACAGACGCTCGAACGTGCGGTAGTTATCGACGTAGACTCGGGGTCCGTGCTCGCTGAACACCCCGTCGTAGCTTCGCCGTTTAGAGTCCGAGCTCGCGACCCTTCTATCCACGCGGTGACAACCTCCCAACGTGTCTTCCTTTTCGACCAAAAGCACCGACTTGTTCAGCCGTTTGGCCATCTGTGCCAGGGACAAGCCACACGGCCCTCCTCCGAATATCACGAGGTCGTACATTTACAATAGGACTTCATTTTTGGGCGCACGTGTCGTGAAACGGCAAAAAAACATCATAAGGCCGTACATCGTACGCAATATATATAATAATCGTCCATGCGCACCACACACGACATCATCACCGACGTGACAGAACAACTGTCTCTGAACGGACGACGTACAGACGACATCGAGTACGTCAATCACGACGGAGGTCATTGCACGTGGGACGCGTTTTGTGTGTCCGTTCACAAGATAGAAGCAGCGGACTTCAACATATATTATATCCATCCCACGTCCATGTTCCAAGTCGTAGGCAAGGGGTGGCTGCTGCATTTCAACCATAATTGGCAGGACGAACATTATTCCGACTGGAGGTTTGTCGAGTTTTCGCGGCATGCAGATAACGTCGTACCGACCAAAGAAAGTGACTTGTTCGTCAGGGACGTATAGAATATACGATTTAGCGGACACCTCCTTAGCCGTCTTGTAGACGGTTATTGTCAAGCTCTGCGCGGGAAATCCTTCGCACGATAGGTGCAAGAAGTTGCGGCTATGAATGTTTTCTAAGACGAGTAGGGTTGGTCATGTCCGTATATTTTGGTGAAAAACGATATAAGACTGAGCCATCGCCCCTCATGTGCTTTTCACATTCACTTGTATGTTGAATCCACTTACATCCCGATCCGGATCGAATGACATACACAATCAAAGTCTTCGATGTGTCCTGTATAAGAAACGCTACTGTTTAGTCCGGCAGTTGAATTGTGTCACACAGTGCCATTTTTTCTTTCCGCTCTTTGAACCACCTGTGATCGTCGATATGTATCCCATCGACCGTGTGAAAATGGCATTGATATATTCCGTAAAATAGTATGCACTCAATAATTCAGCTGTTATAGTCCGGCAGGTGAATTGTGTTACAGTGCCATTTTTTTCTTTTCACACTTTGAACCACCTGACCGCCGAAATGTATCCCATCGACCGTGTGAAAATGGCACGCCACATTTATGAGATGGTCTCCAGTCTGCGAAAGACTGGATTACTGCTGCAAGTCAGCCACATGACTATCGCGAGATGGGTGAAGAATCCTGTGCGTAAACAGTACGACTCTCATCGGCGGACAAGGAAAAGAAACGTCGTGTCAGAGTTCATACGAGCAGCGGTAATAAACGATCCCTTTTTATCAAACGTTCATTTGCTGTACGTGCCCCCATACTCTCCGTGGTTCAATCCCGTAGAAAGAGTGTTTTCCATCGTCAAGCGCAACTACTATTCTACTCGAGATATTCAGCAGTCATTTCAGTGTGTAAAAGATATACACATTCGATCATTCTTTCATCGCTCTCTGCTGTGCACGGGTGCGCCGGATGCCATGAAGACAATATAAATATTTTCCAGTCATGTTCCAGGTCGTTCTATCCGATGCCAGGGTATACCGGACTGCTGATAATTACTTACAGCAGATTTCAAAAAAAGCATGGGACACTTGCCCACCCAAAATACTACAAAAACAGACTGCTGTAATTCGTCTTCCTAGCTTTACAATACAGCATTGCCTCCCGGGGTACGCTGGTGGGCCGCGGCGATGTCCTGGAAAGACTTGCCTTCGTCCGCAATCTCTTCCCTGAGCCGGGCGTCCTCCTCCGGGGTCCAGCGCGTGCCGCTCATGCACGTCTCCGGGTCATTGCGGAGCTCTTCGAGGCGTTCCTTCCATGACGACATTTGTGTATCCGTCCGTATATGTGGTTGTTTCATGACAGAGTATCTCACGCCTTTATGTGTGTAAATGTCTAGGGTTGGCCGAGACCGTATATATCATTTTATTGGACGATGACCAAAAAAAAGACGTGACGTCGTAGGCATATAGGACGAGAGGTCAGTCGATCGATCCGGAAGTGTTGCGCGCCATCCACAATATAGACTTTTCGGCGAGCGATTGTGAGGGAGGATCCTCGTATTCACGGTTTCGACGCTCGTGTTAGACGACCAACAGGTCGGTGTTCATCATGCCTTTGCCCTTCACGTGCAAGCTCCGTTCACCTCTGAGCTTACACCATGGCTCGTCTGGCAACAGGGCGGAGAACGTGTCCGACACGTGGATCTGGTCCGGGACTCCCGTGCTCTCCATACGACTGGCGGTGTTCATGGCGTCTCCGAACACGGCGAACTTCGGGATCTTGACACCGATCACGCCGCTCGCCACGTTTCCGCTGTGGATGCCGACGCGTACTTTGACGTGGCCCGAAGTTCCGGGCATGTGCATCTTTCGCACGGCGCGTATCAGGTCTCGCGCGAACGCCAGGACGTCGGCCGCATACCGGGCGTGAGAAGCGGGGCAAGACGACGCGTCCAGCACGCGCGTCATGCCCGTCGCCGGGTCCCGGGTCAGGATGCCCGAGCTCACGATGTAACAGTCTCCGGCGGTCTCGAGTTTGAACACGCTAGGGTACGAGTCCAAGAGGGCGTCCAGCCTTCCGAACAACGTGTTCAGGAACCGCATGGTCTCGTGGGGACAGACGGATTCCGCCATCGTCGTGAATCCCACGATGTCCATGAACATGATCGACACGTTCGCGTGGGAACGGTACACGTCGTCGTTCATGGACGACACGGAGACAGACACGGGAGAGTTTCTTTCGCCGATCAACAAGCGTTCCGCCTGCTGCGCGAACGCTTCCACGACGTGACACGGAAACATGCTGTCCAGGATGGCACGGTGCGCGCTCGAGCGCTGATGCAAGTGAGCGTTCCTGACGTCCGTGATGTCTTTCAGCGTCATCACGCGCCACTTCTGAAACGCCCGACGCCTAAGATGCTTGACGTCGCTCGAAACGACGTCGCGCGAGTGCACGTGGATCTCTCTGATCGCCGCGTCCTTGTGACTGACATCCGTCAGAGTCAGAGTCAGAGTCAAGGACTCGGCCGAGTTTCGGATAGTTTGTAGCATTTGCGTCGCGACGGCCTTATTCCCGACGACATCAAACAGAGATCGTCGGCATCGTTTATTGTTGACCTTGTCGTTGACCTCGTTGAATTCTCCGAGAGGGACGACCGTGCCTTCTTCGTTCACGAAGTACGCTTCCAAACACACGTCACGTATTATTTTTGTATGGTACCAATCGTAGCCCGTTTCCACATTCTTATTACAGAAATCGATCGGAGACGACCCGATAAAGCAGCCTGAAAACATCGCACGCAGCATTATTATTGGAAGACGGACAGATATGACCGGGCGCGTATCGATTTTTTTCCGGACGTATACGCGTATCTTGCACTTCACCAAAACGATCGTCGTCGAGTTTCAGTATGTATATACTTATTCAACATAAGTAGGGTTGGCTGAAACCGTATATCTGACCGTATATATACGGTTCTCCCGCACGGATTTTATCAGATATACGCCGTATATATACGGTCTGGGCCAACCCTAAACATAAGGGCGTGTTTACCTTTGGGTGTGCGTTCAATTTCTTAGGCCGTGTCTCACTACGATTTGAGACTGGAAACAGTGTGGGAATAGTGTAGATTTCTCTGTAAAACACTCTATCAAAAGGACGTCCTGTTGCAACGAACAGGTTGCTATTGACATTATTT
>Ga0306901_1000275_pt1 | contig 24785 bp, 14 predicted proteins | sample AntRauMFilla3767_FD_190431 | JGI IMG/M metagenome (GOLD analysis project Ga0306901, IMG submission 190431) | Saline lake microbial communities from Rauer Islands, Antarctica - Metagenome Filla 3 #767 (v2) (version 2) | ecosystem: Environmental > Aquatic > Non-marine Saline and Alkaline > Saline ... | reverse complement strand
TGCTGGGCGGACGCATAGCTGAGGAGATTATTTTTGGGCGCATTTCAACCGGGGCACAAAATGATCTGGAACGCATCACCAATATGGCTTTTGCTATGGTGGCCGAATACGGCATGAGTGATGAGTTAGGCTATATTTCGCTCAAGGATTCTAAAGGCCAGGGCAACAGTTATGGTTTCGATAAAAAATATTCAGAAAATACTTCCGAACGAATTGATGAAGCCGTCTCTGCTATCATCAAGAAGAATTATGAAAAAACAAAAGCGCTACTGAACAAGCATAAAGATCAGCTGGAGACGATGGCAAAAACACTGCTCGATAAAGAAGTGCTTGATCATAATGATCTCAGAGAGCTGCTCGGTGACCACCCCGAAGGAAAATACCCTGAAGGTATATTTAAAACCAGCCTTACGGGCAATGCGGTAAATGGATCAACCAATAAATCTCTGTCGGAAAACGGAGATCAACCCGAAACGGAAAATTCTGAATCTGAAGATGAATCTGAACCGGTTTCGGATGATGAAGAAAACAAAAATAGTAGTTCAAACGAACCCTCCGATACAGCAGAAGAAAACTCCGTGAAAAATAAATAATCCTTTCACCGGCGCTCATAGCTCTCTCTCACACCGCTTTATTTCCTTTCTTAACATTGCCTTAAAATAGGTGTAACAGAATCATAACCCTGCCATAATATTATCCCAAAACGGGTGTGTTATACTTGTGCTGTAAACAAAGGGATTAACCCGGAATTAAGTCAGCGCACTTGGTTGGATTTCAGCTTCACACCGTCTTTTCTATCATTGTACGATTTGCATGGGCAATGGTCTGTTTTCCATTCCAATCTTGTTTTAATGATTTGGTAACGCTGATTTTAACCCGCGTTAATTTCTCTCCATTACATTAGCATTGTTATTCAATCATCACAAAAACCAACCCAATAATTGCTTCTATTATGAAAATTAATACCAATTTATTTTACTCTTTAACCATTTTGTTGAGCATGGTGCTGTTTGTATCGTGCGATGATGACAATGGAAATGACCCTACGCCTCCAAGCGTAACGGCTCCCTCATCTGTGAGTGTTACCGTTGGCGGGTCTGTTGATCTTACGTATAGCGTTTCTACTCCGGAAGGGTATGAATCAGCCAGCGTATCTGCTGAAAGCGGACAAGCATCCATTACCTCTGAACCTGGAAATGGTGCTTCAAGCGGAAATGTGGTCGTAAATTATACCGGAAATACCGCCGGTGCCGGCTCAGTAAATCTTACCGTGACCGATGCATCAGGATTGAGCGCAAATGCAACTGCGGTAATATCCATCGGAGAAGAAGTAACAGAAATCATCGTTACTAATAATATAACCTCGAATACCACGTGGGAAGATGGCATAACGTACATTCTGGGCGGTCGAATTGCTGTAGAGGCCGGTGCAACCTTAACCATTGAAGGCGGCGCTTTAGTGAAAGGGGAAGCAGGAGAAGGCTCAAATGCTTCTGCACTTCTTATTGCACGGGATGCTACTTTAAATGCCAATGGATCCGCAGATGCGCCCATTATTTTTACATCAGTGGCCGATGAAATTACGCCTGAAGATGTTGATAGCGGCAATTTCGGCAGCCCAAATCTGAACGCAACCCAACGCGGCTTATGGGGTGGTGTAATTGTACTCGGGAATGCTCCCATCTCCGTATCCGGAGGCACTGAAAATCAGATTGAAGGAATTCCCAGCACTGATACAAACGGTTTGTATGGCGGCGATGACCCCGATGACAGTTCAGGTTCCATCACCTTTATTTCAATCCGGCACGGCGGATCAAATATTGGCGAAGGCAATGAGATTAACGGCCTTACCATGGGCGGTGTCGGAACCGGCACAACCATTGAAAATGTAGAGGTTGTAGCCAACCAGGATGATGGTTTGGAATGGTTTGGCGGCACGGTTAATGTCAGTAACGTTCTGGTTTGGAACAATGGAGATGATGCCGTTGATACCGACCAAGCGTGGTCTGGAACGGTTAGCAATATTGTTATTGCTGCTCCCGGAGATTCACCCTTTGAATTAGACGGTCCCGAGGGCTCGTTTACCAGCACAGGACATACCATCCAAAACGCTACTGTTTTTGTATCTGGTAATGGCGCCGAAGAGATGATTGACGTTGATGCCGAGACCGATGTAAATGTTTCCAACATTTTATTCTTAGGTCTTGTCGATGGAAATACCATCTCAAGTGATTATCCTGACTATGCCGATAACACCAACGGTTTTGCCATTACGTCATTAGAAGCGGTGATACCGGGTGGTAATTCAGTAGATGACTTCTTTCCCTTTCCCGAAATTCAGGATGATGTTACAGAAGTGTCGGGTGTTTCTGCAGCCACAGTGGGTGCTACTGATTTAGATGCATTTTCCTTCACATGGTCCAGCCAGGCCAGTTCATTCCCAGGAGAAATCGGACTCTAAACAAAAATTAATTACAGGCTTGCCTTTGAGGAATCAAAGGCAAGCTCTTTTCTAAGAACACAAATACACTACCACAACCATAAATAAAGCTCTGATCAGCAAAATCATGAAAAAATTATTCAGTTTAATATCTTTATTTTCCTTCCTCTTTCTTTACAATTTGGGCTTCGCACAGCAAGGTACCATTCGCGGTACCGTCATTGAAGACGCAACCGGCGAACCGCTTATAGGGGTAAACATCCTTGTGAAAGGAACCGCACGGGGAATAAGTACCGACATTGACGGCAAGTTTAGTTTAAAGCTTGAAGCCGGCAGTTATGATCTTCGCATCTCCTATATATCTTTTCAAACAAAAACCATAGAGGGGGTTGAAGTAACCGCAGATGAAGTTAACCTTCTTGGAAGCATCCGGTTAGTTGGAACGAATACCGAATTGGAAGAGGTGGTTGTTACCGCAGAAGCGTTGAATGATACAGAAGCAGCCCTCATAACAAAGAAGAAGAAAGCTCCTAATTTAATTGATGGTATATCTTCTGAGCTTATCAATCAATCCGGTATATCAAAAGCGACAGGAGCCTTGAAAAAGGTTACCGGCGTATCGGTGCAAGACGGAAAATATGTGGTGGTTCGCGGACTGGGCGATCGGTATACGAATACTATGCTGAACGAAGTCGAAATTCCCAGCCTCGATCCCAATAAAAACAGTCTTCAATTAGATATTTTTCCGGCCAATTTGATTGATAATATTGTAGTCAGTAAAACGGCTGTAGCTGAAATGCCGGCCGATTTTACCGGCGGTATCGTCAATATTGAGACCAAAGCTTTTCCTGAACAGCCCATATTTGATATTTCTGTAAGCGTGGATTATAACCCGTCAATGCACCTTAATGATGGGTTTTTAACCTATCCCGGGAGTGATACGGACTTTTTAGGATTTGACAACGGAGCCAGAGATTTCCCGGATGGAGCTCAAGATGGAAATATTCCCACCCCCATCAATGATGCCACAGATGAGGAAGTAAATAGATTTATGAACAATTTTAATCCCACATTAGGGCTAACTCAAACAACCAATACCCCGGATTATAGCTTGGGTTTATCCCTTGGGAACCAGTTCCAGGTAGGTGGAAATAATTCGCTCGGATATATTTTTTCCGGATCGTATAAAAATTCAACAAAACATTACGAAAATTATCAACTGGGTGAATATCAAACACCGGTGGGAAGCAACGAATTTGACCTGGTTACGGCTACACGGCAAAATGGGGTCGTTTCAGAAAGCGATATTCTGCTCAGCGGTTTAGCTGGCCTTGCATTTAAAACTAATAAATCAAAGCTTAAGTTAACGGGCATGCATCTTCAAAATGGAGAAAGCCGTTCTTCAAGCCTTTTTATTGATAATAGCGAAGACGCGCCGGGTCAGTCTGGGTACACCGGCGATGCTTTTAACCTGCAATACGGAGAACGCAGCATCACTAATTTTTTATTAAGCGGGTTTCATTTCTTCGATAGCAGTAATTGGGAAATTGACTGGAGAGCTGCTACGACATTTTCGTCCACAGACGATCCGGATTTAAGACGTACAACCTTTACCCGTTCGGTAAGCGGGGGTGCCCCACGGTTTAACGCGGGAGCCGGTGGGTTTCCAAGCAGGATATCACGGTTTCTGGATGAAGTTAATTACGTGGGCCGGGTCAATATTACAAAATCGTATGAATTATTTGGCGAAACATCCAAGTTCAAATTTGGAGGCAGCTATGTATATAAGCAGCGCGATTATGAAATTCTTCAATACAATTTGAACTTTTTTGGTAATCAACCCGAATATACCGGCGACCCTAACGAGGTATTGGAAAATGGAGATATATTTGGGAATGGTAATGGTGGAGTCATTTTTTATCAATCTGCCAATCCGTCCCCCAACCCTAATGCCTATAAATCCAATTCAAGAAATACCGCCTTTTATATATCCAACGAATTTACTCCATTCCCAAATTTTAAAGCGAACCTTGGGCTGCGGGCCGAAAATTTTGTACTGCGCCATACCGGCCGCGATATTCAATTTGCGCAGGGCGGCCAGGGCAATAATTTGGATAACGAGAAAGTGTTAGACAATCTGGATTTCTTTCCGTCGGCTAATCTCACCTATTTCCTGTCTGATAATATGAACCTGCGGGCTTCATATTCCCGAACAATTGCGCGTCCTTCATTTAAGGAGCTTTCTTTTGCCCAAATTTTGGACCCTATTTCTGATCGCATCTTTAATGGCGGGCTGTTTGCGATTGGCAGTTGGGATGGAAATTTATCTGAAACGCGGATTAGTAATTTTGATCTTCGCTGGGAAATGTTTTTTAACAGGGGACAGTTGCTTTCGGCAAGCTTTTTCTACAAAACATTTGATGATCCCATTGAATTGGTGCGAATTCGCGCACAGCAAACCTCAAGCGAATTCCAGCCTCGTAACGTGGGCAGCGCAGAGGTTTTCGGGGCGGAGTTTGAAATAAGAAAATCGTTGGGTTTTATCTCCTCAGCGTTCAAAAACATTGGTTTTAACGGTAATTTAACCTTGATTCAATCTATTACTGATATAACCGATGAGGAGCTTCAAGCCCGGCTCGAAAGAGAAAAAGAGGGGCAGGATATTGACGATACAAGAGAGTTGGCCGGCCAGGCGCCCTTCCTCATCAATGCGGGCTTAACGTACCAAAGACCGGATCTTGGGCTTGATGCCGGCTTCTTTTATAACGTGAGGGGTGAAACACTAATACGAGTAGGCGGGGGGATATTCCCTGATGTATATTCTGAACCTTTTCACAGCCTCAATTTCAATCTGAACAAATCATTGGGCCGTGCATCACTGAGTTTGAGTGTTGATAACCTTTTAAATGATACCAACGAGGAATTGTATCAATCCTTTCGGTCTGATAAAGAAGTATTCAGCAGTTTTAAACCACAATGGAGCGTAAGCCTCGGTTTCAAATATTCTTTTTAAAATTACTTTCTAAGCAAAGATATCTCACATGCAAATGTGAGGTGTGCTGATCACAGGAGCACTCCATTGAGTTGGGGTGCTCTTTTTATTTAGCATATTAAGCGATTCCATCACTTCGAGTGATGGAATAGCTATTATCATTAATAGCGGCATTGTTCAATATTTTTGGTATTTTTCCGTTTGTAAGCTTTTGGATTTGAGATAGGGAGGACGTTAATTCGGTTGAGTAAACTGCTTAATGAAATAAACAATTACATGATTTTAGTACGTCGCAAAGCCCATTTTAATGCTGCACACCGGCTCCATAATCCCCAAAAATCGGATGAGTGGAATAAAGATACGTATGGCAAATGCAACCACGAGCATTGGCACGGGCACAATTATATCATCGAGGTAACGGTAGCCGGCGAACCTGCTGATGATACGGGCTATATAATTGATCTGTCAGTATTGAAAAAAATCATTAATACACAGGTTATTGAGCCTTGCGATCATAAAAACCTCAACTTGGATGTTGATTTCCTTGATGGAATGATTCCTTCAACCGAAAATCTGGTCAAAGCCTTTTTCCTTCAGCTTAAAAAACCTATTGCTGAGTCAGGGTCTCCGGGCAGCTTTCTGTATGCCGTCAAATTGCAGGAGACGGAACGAAATTCAGCGGTTTATTGTCCCCAACTCTTCACAGACATGCCTTAAATTATTTTCTCGAACTTCAATAAATGATTTCAACCAACGTGAAACGTCAATACGATCCTACGTTTATAATTTCTGATGAGTACAAAGAAAGTTTACCTGATTTGCAAAACGGACCTGCTTCGTTGATTGAAGGGGCCGATGTACCCATCCAACAGGTGGGCATTTCAGGATTTAAACTTCCACTCAAATATCCCCGGCCCGATGGTGAACTGATCACCCTTGAAACGTCTGTTGATGGGTATGTGGGGCTTGAAGCCGGTAAGAAAGGCATCAATATGAGCCGGATTATTCGACGCTTTTATGATTTTAAGGATGAGGTCTTCCATCCGGAGAAACTCAAAGAGGTGTTAGAGCTCTACAAGGATGAGCTCTCGGTTGAGTCGGCCTTTATTCGCCTTTCGTTCAATTATCCCATTATGCAGGAAAGTTTGCGTTCTGAGCTTGAAGGATATCAATATTATCGCACTGCTTTGGAGGGCACGCTCATGCCTAATGGCAAATTTCGCATGTTTATGCATATGGATTATGAGTACAGCAGTGCGTGCCCGTGCTCGTATGAACTTTCTGAACATGCAAAGGAATCGCGTGGTATAGCGGCCATTCCACACAGCCAGCGTAGTGTAGCCACCATGAAAATTGAGCTGCACGATGAAATTTTTATCGAGGAATTGGTTGAACACTGCCGCAAAGCGTTGATGACGGAGACGCAGGTGATGGTAAAACGAGAGGACGAACAGGCCTTTGCCGAAATGAATGCCGCCTACCAAAAATTTGTGGAAGATGCAGCGCGGCTTTTATTTGACGAGTTTAACGAAGATGAGCGCATCAAGGATTTTGTAGTTCGCTGTGTTCATGAGGAAAGCCTGCATAGCCACAATGCGGTGAGCCGTATTTGGAAAGGCGTGCCAAATGGGTTGCGGTAAGTGAAAGCATCAGTAGTGATTCCATCACTCCAAGTGATGGAATCACTTATATTGAAAATTATTCTAAAACGAGGTAATTATACTTTTTGTCCATTTCTAAATTTTTTCGATGAAATTCTGTGAAAGCAGATTGTCCTCCAAAAAGTTTGAGAACTTCTTCTTTTTTGAGAGCTGTATTTTTAGAACTTTTTTCTGATAAAGTTCGATAAGAACTCCATCTATAATTCTCGAATTTTGTATCTAAATTATGGTGGATGGGATTTTTATGGATATAGTAAATTGCCCACAATAAATGGGCCTTATTTTTTATCCTTTTTCTCTTAAATTTCTTTTGCAATAAGCTTCCCGTTCTATCCTGCTCTTTATTAATCGATTGGACATAGGAAATAAAAAATTTTCTGAATTGATCAGTAATTTTTTTATCTATGTCTTTTGTGCTATCTAAATCTGGCTTAAGCCGGGCCAATAGGTGAAAGTGATTTGGAATCAGACAATAACTATAGGTGTCTAAATATTCAGAAAGATAGTTTTTATAACGCTTGAGAAAGAAAGGATAATTACGATTTGAATAGAAAAGTTTCTCTTTATTGATCGTTTTATTAAAGATGTGGTAGAAATGATTTACCTCGAATGGATCAATATTTTTCATAATACTATTCAGTAGTGATTCCATCACTCCAAGTGATGGAATCACTTATTTTTAACTCACTCCATGGCCTCTTTGATCAGCAATTCCTGCTCTCTTTGGTGAATCTTCTTTTGTCCCGCCGCCGGTGAGGCCGATGCTTGCCGCCCCGCATACCGGAGCGATTGCCCGTCGTTTAACTGCTGCGATATTCGTGGATTGGCAAACGTCCAGGCACCCATATTTTGGGGTTCTTCCTGGCACCAGACCACATCATCTACGTGACTATAATCGTCAAAGATCTCTGCAATATCAGCATCCGGGAAGGGATAAAACTGTTCAAGGCGTGCAATGGCTACGTTATCGAGTTCATTTTGTTTGCGATATTTATAAAGGTCGTAATACACTTTACCCGAGCAAAGTACGAGCCGGTTTATATCGTCGGTGTTTTTAACCTCGGTATCAGGGATGAAGGGTTTATAGGCCCCGTTTGCCAAATCATCAGTATTAGAAGTGGCAAGCTTATGCCGCAGCAAGCTTTTGGGCGACATGATAATCAGCGGCTTCTTTTGTTCTTGCTTGGCCTGCTTGCGCAAAACATGAAAATACTGCGCCGGCGTCGTCAGGTTTACAACCTGCATGTTATCTTCGGCACAAAGTTGTAAAAATCGCTCCAGCCGTGCCGATGAATGCTCCGGCCCTTGTCCTTCATACCCATGGGGCAGGGTCATCACCAACGAGGTTTGCTGCCCCCACTTTGCTTCCGAAGCGGATATATACTGATCAATGGTTATCTGGGCGCCATTTACAAAGTCACCGAACTGGGCCTCCCAAATCACCAGTGCATTATCGTGTGTGGCGCTATATCCAAATTCAAATCCCAGACAGGCAAATTCGCTGAGCAGGCTGTTATATGGATAAAACGGAGCTTGGTCATCACTCAAATTATTTAATGGAATAAACTCTTGGTCTGTCTTGGTCCCATGCAGCTTGGCATGGCGGTGCGAAAAGGTTCCGCGCTCGGCATCCTGTCCCGTTAAACGAATAGTAGTCCCTTTTTTAAGGAGCGATCCAAATGACAGTGCTTCGGCAAAGCCCCAGTCAATTTTGCGCTCATTGCTTTTTACCGTTTCCGCGCGCTTGGCCAACTGTTTGAGCAGTTTGGGGTTTGCATCAAACCCTTTGGGCACGGTGTTAAGTTTAACGGCTATGTCCTTGAGGTCATCTTCAGAATAGGTGGTATCGGGAAAGTCATGCCACTCATCCTGCGTTTTTTCATGCCGGTTAATCATATCATCGGTAACCTCCATGGGTGATGCATTTTTGGCATCTTTGAATGCTTTTTGAAGCAGGTTATCAAACTCATCAAAAAGTTGCTGCGCTTCATCTTCGGTCAGTTCATCTTTGCGCATCAATTCCTGGGTGTAAATATCGCGCACCGGCTTGTGGTTGTCTATTTCCTGGTACATATCCGGTTGGGTAAAGGCCGGTTCATCGCCTTCATTATGGCCGTGTTTTCGGTAGCACACTAAATCTATCACCACATCTTTGCCAAACTTCTGGCGATATTCAAAAGCCATCTTCATGGCATGCACGGCTTCTTCGGGTTTATCACCATTTATGTGAAAGATGGGAGCAAGAATCATTTTGGCCAGATCAGAGGCGTATTCCGTAGAGCGCCCGTCTTCCGGCAGGGTGGTAAACCCAATTTGATTATTGATAATAATATGAACAGTTCCGCCGGTTTGATAGGCTTCTAATTGAGACATGTTCAGCGTTTCGGCCACAACACCTTGTCCCGAAAATGCGGCATCTCCGTGAATAAGAACCGGGAGTACTTTTTCTTCAGCTTCTTCATTATTTCGGATGTCGTTGGTGGCACGTGCAGCTCCCTCCACCACGGGGTTGACCGATTCAAGATGGCTTGGATTGGGCATGAGTTCCATGTTAATAATCTCACCATCCTCAGTTTCATGTTTGCCCGTTGTGCCGAGGTGATATTTAACATCACCCGAGCCCTGAATACTTTCGGGGTCGAGGTTACCTTCAAAATCGGCAAAGACTTTTTCGTAAGGTTTGTTCATAATATTGACAAGCAGATTTAACCGTCCGCGGTGGGCCATGCCAAAAAATATCTTTTCGACCTGATCTTCGCCTGCTTCATCGAGCATGAAGTGCATCATGGGGATAAGCGTATCGGCACCCTCCAGCGAAAATCGCTTATGGCCAATGTATTTTTTACCCAAAAATTCTTCAAAAGCCATAGCCTGATTCAGCTTATGCAGAATATCTATCTTTTCATCTTTTGAAAGATCCGGGGTATTGGCTGTGCTCTCCATGCGCTCGCGTAGCCACTGGCGTTCGTCCAAATCAAGAATGTGCATAAATTCAGCCCCGATTTTGCCGCAATACGTTTCCCGCAACAGTTTTACAATATCCCGGAGCGGTGCTTTTTCGTGGCCGCCCAGTCCGCCGCAGTAAAATTCGCGATCCATATCCCACAGGGAAAGTCCGTAATACTCATAATCCAGTTCCGGGCTGTGGTTAGGTTCATCACTCAAGGGATCTAAATCGGCCAGCACGTGCCCGCGCGTGCGATACATATTGATGAGGCGCATCACCGCAATGGCGCGTTTTGTTTGTTCAAGGCTACCACTATCGCCCAAAAGTTGCCCGGTGTAAGTATCTTCTCCATAGGGCACCGGTTCGTAGGGTATTTCCAGGTCCTTGAAAATGTTGTCATAAAAATCACTTTCACCATTTAGCAGCGCGTTGATGTGCTTCAGAAATGAGCCTGATTCTGCTCCCTGAATGACGCGGTGATCATAGGTAGAAGTAATCGACATCACTTTGCTTATGGCCAGCTTGTTGAGCAGCGGCTGCGCCATGGAACGATATTCAGCGGGATAATCAATGGCCCCGGTGGCAATAATGGCGCCTTGTTCTTTCATTAGGCGGGGCACGGATGATACGGTCCCAATCATGCCGGGATTGGTGAGCGTAATGGTCGTATTTTCAAAATCTGCTATCGCCAGGTTTCTATTTCGGGCTTTATCAACGAGCTTGGCATAAGCATGCAGAAATTCTTTGAAATTCATTTTATCAACGCCCTTAATGTTGGGCACCAGAAGGTTGCGCGAACCGTCTTTATTTTGTACATCAATAGCCAGGCCCAGATTCACCTGATCGGGAACCACTTTTTGGGGACCGTCTTCATTCCGGGCAAAAGAATTATTCATATTGGGAAACTCTTCCAGCCCTTTGATGATGGCCCAGGCAATAAAATGCGTGAAGGATGCTTTAGGCTCTCCCTTTTGCTTCAAATACCGGTTGATGATGTCCCGATCTTCAATAAGCATTTTCATGGGCAGCACACGCACCGATGTTGCGGTGGGTACCTCCAGGCTTTGCTCCATATTGTCAGCTATTTTAGCTGATACGCCTTTTATTTTTTGCAGCTTTTTTCCTTCCTGTTTGGCTTGTTCAGGTTCCTCTTCTTCAGCCTCTTCCTCTTCAGCAGATTGCGCTTCTTTTTTGGGTTGGTCTTTGGTCTCAGCAGATTGGGTTTCCTGGTCTCCGTTATCGGTTAAGGCAGCCTGTTCGGCAAGTTCCTCAGAGGAATCGTCTTTCTCAACTTCATCGAAATATCGTTTCCAGTGGTTCGGCACCGAAGCCGGATCTTCACGGTACTGTTCATAGAGTTCTTCAACGAGTGCAGAATTGGGACCAAAAGCATCTTCAAGAGACTTCAAAATAGTATTTTAATTGAGTGATTTATGATTTAGCAAGCAATGAAAACATGCATTTTTGTAGTTCACATTAAGCGAAATATTTGGTTTATTTACTATCATATAATTCAAGGTCAAAATTAATCAATGTATTCATAAAATACGACTGTTGAACCGACTTAATTCACTTGATAAAAACCTCAACATCACATAAAAGTACTCCATTCATTCTTAATATATGACTTTAACCAATGATACCAATTCCGGGGCTCAAGAAGTCCGCTGGGATTTATCCGATCTGTACAAGGGAGCTGATGACGCGCAATTAGAAAGCGATCAACAAAAAGTTCTAGACGAAGCCGAACAATTTGCCGCTGCCTACCATGGAAAAATAAATAATTTGGATGCAGAGGAGTTTCACCAAGCCCTTGAAGAATATGAGGAAATTCTTGATTTACTGGGCAAGATCGGCTCGTTTGCTCATCTGCTTTGGTCTACCGATACCAATAATCCCGCCTACGGCAAACTAATGCAACAGGCAAATGAACTCTCATCGGCTGTTCATCAGAAACTGGTGTTCTTTGATGTAGAATGGCTGGATCTTTCGGAAGAAAAAGCGGAACAGCTCATCAACAATGAAACACTTTCGCACTATCGCCATTATTTGGAAACATCACGCCGGTATAAAGAGCATACGCTGAGTGAAAAGGAAGAACAAATTTTATCGGCTAAATCCGTGACGGGAAGCAGTGCCTGGAATCGCTTTTTTGATGAATCGATGGGAGCCGCGCGATATGAAATTGACGGCAAAACCCTCACCCAGCAAGAAGCCTTGAGCAAGTTGCATGACCCGGATCGCGACCTGCGGAAACGGGCCCAGCAAGCGCTGACCTCAACCTTTACGGATATGAGTCGCTCGCTCACTTTTGTATTCAATACTATTCTTGCAGATAAAAATACAAATGATTCACTCAGAAACTATCCCGGCTGGTTAACATCCCGCAATCTGTCGAATGAAATTGAAGACGACACCGTTGATACGCTCATCAATTCCGTTACAGAAAACTATAACTTGGTCCAGCGTTTTTACCGCTTAAAGAAAAAACTTTTGGGCTATGATACGTTGTATGATTACGACCGGTACGCTCCGCTGTTGGAAAATAAAAAACAGGTTCCGTGGAATGAAGCGCGGTCGATGGTATTGAATTCCTATGGCGAATTTCATTCTACTATGGGTGATGTAGCCGGCAAATTTTTTGAGAATAATTGGATTGATGCGGCCATAGAGCCGGGCAAGCGCGGAGGCGCTTATTCGGCGGGCACGGTTCCGTCGGTTCACCCCTACGTTTTTATGAATTACGATGGACAAGTACGCGATGTGCAGACGCTGGCGCACGAGCTGGGGCATGGCGTGCATCAATATTTATCGCGCGAGCAGGGCGTATTGCAGTCCGGCACACCGCTTACCACGGCCGAAACGGCTTCGGTATTTGGCGAAATGCTGGTCTTTCAAAACTTAATGGAGCAACTGGATGACCCTAGGGAACAGCTTGCATTACTTATCGGAAAAATTGATGATTCCATTGCCACGGTATTCCGGCAGGTTTCTATGAATCAGTTTGAAGATGCCATTCATACCGCACGGCGTGAAGAAGGCGAACTGACCACCGAAGAATTTTCAACCCTGTGGCGCCAATCGCAGGAGCCCCTTTACGGTGATTCGGTTGAACTCACCGAAAATTATGACATCTGGTGGAGCTACATTCCCCATTTCCTGCATTCGCCGGGCTATGTGTATGCCTATGCGTTTGGTGAATTATTGGTGCTGGCTTTGTATGATGAATACACCCGATCGAAGAACGGATTCTCGGAAAAATACGTCAATATGCTGCGTACCGGCGGCGCTGATTGGCCCGAAAATATTGTTGCAAAAGTCGGGCTCGATATCACCCAAGCTGATTTCTGGGAGAAGGGGCTATCGGCTATTGAAAAAATGATTGATGAAGCTGAACAATTAGCATCAAAGATAGATCAAGCAGAATGAATAGATTTACAGAAGCGACCCAAAAACGACCCGCCAAGGCCGAACTAACGGGAAGAAAACGACGGGAAAAGGCCTTGCGCGAATTCAAGGAAGTACTTCATGATTTAGTGTTGATGCTTCGGAAAGCCGCGCAGGTGGAAACGGCCTATTTTTATTGGGTGAACCGAGACCGCCGACAGTTTGTACTTGAAACCAAAGCTACCGTTTTATCAAATGTGATTTTTCAGGACCGACTTCAATTCGAGGGTCATTTTTTAGAGGCTTACAAAGACATCAGCCAAGCGGTTACCCTAAAAGCGGGCAAAGATATTAAAGCAGAACTGCTAAGCCACTATCAGGGAAATAGTCTGCCGGTTAATTATATAACCCTGCTTCCGTTCACGAATAATGAAGAAACGGTAGCCATTACGGTGCTTGAGGCTAAAAATAAAGCACTGAGCGAAGAGCAGAGTGAGGTCATTCATGCGTACACCAACGCTTTGGGTAATGTGTTTAATACCTATCTTGAAATCAGCGATTTGCAGGAAAACCAGCAGGAGTGGGTTGACTATGAAAACAGCCTGAATTTTATTGAACAGCCTGGGCATCCTGCAGAATTGCTCAATGGTATGATGCAAACACTGCAAACCCTGGCAGGAGAGGGCAGCGTGTCGCTCATTGCAAATGGGATGGAGCAGTGGTCAACCGTAATGAATTCTACATTCTCACAGCGGCCGCTGCCTGTGGGTATGCCGGTTGAGGAACGCACCGTGGCCTGGAATGCCTTAGAAAGTAGGGAGCCTGAATTTGCCATTCATTTCAATAAAAATCCTAAACGGGTGTCTCCGCGCGAGCTTTACACCCAAGGGGCTACGCTTGCTATTCCCATCATGTTCAACGAGCACCGCAAGGGCGTGGTGTTGGTTTATGAGCAGAATCCGCTGGTATTTAAAGAATCAACTAAGCATAAACTTATTAATGCGGTGCGATTAACCGGCCTGAAGATTCAGGCGCGACTTAACAAAAAAGAGGATGATTATCTGCTGACCAATCAATATGGAGCCTACATACCCGACTTATGGGAGCGGACTATTGACACAGAAATTCAGCGGCTCAAGTCAAACTCATCGGCATTGCACACTTGGGTTGGGCTGGTAACACTGGCAGATTTATCTGAAATAAGAACGCAGTTGCGCCTCGAAGATCTTAATTTGCTGCAAAAAGACGTGGTGAAAGCCTTGAATCCCAGTCGGTTTGGCATACCCGGTATTGTAGGCTATCAATCGGACTACGTGTATTTGGTGATGCTTCAAAGCAAGGATTCAAATGCAGCTGAACACTGGGTAGATCAGATCACACAGCAGTTTAGCAGGCCTTTTGAAATGAGAAATGGCAAACAGATTCAATCGCAATTGCGTATTGCTACCACTGCACTATCGGCCGAAAGCACCGATTCCTATCAAGTGCTTTCGCAGGTTAAGCGAGTATTGTCGCAGAAAGTAAACGCAAGGTAAAAAAGTTTTTCTATGGGAAATTGTTATGTGATTGTAATTGACGGTTTGGGCGTGGGGGCGCAGGAAGATGCCGCCGAATATGGAGATGAAGGCGAAAATACGCTTGGCCATGTATGTGAGCAGACCCAGTGCCGGCTTCCCAATCTGCAGCAAATGGGGCTGGGAAACATCATCCCATTAGCTTCGGTTGATAAGGTAACCACCCCTGATGCAGCGTACGGTAAAATGCGCGAGGTATCGGCCGGTAAAGATTCCACCACCGGCCATTGGGAGCTGGCCGGCATTCATCTTGAGCAGCCATTTCCCACCTATCCAAATGGATTTCCTGAAGAAGTTATTCAGGCCTTTTGCAAAGGCATCGGGGTTGAAGATGTGCTCTGCAACAAACCCTATTCGGGCACCGAAGTAATTGCTGATTATGGTGAGGGACATCTGCAAACCGGAGCGCCCATTGTGTACACCTCGGCCGACAGTGTTTTTCAGGTAGCTGCCCATAAAAATCTTACGCCGGTAAAAACGCTGTATGATTGGTGCCAATTTGCCCGGCAAAACGTACTGGTGGATGAGCATGGAGTGGGGCGGGTTATTGCGCGTCCGTTTGAGGGAAAATCGGGTGCATTTGAGCGCGATAATGATCAGCGGCATGATTTTTCCCGAACGCCGCCGGCCGAAAATATTATTCAGCAGCTCTATGATGCAGGCATAAAAACCTATTCCATCGGCAAGGTGGTAGATTTATTCAATGAAGAGATGTTTACCCAGTACCGCCGCACCAAAAGCAACGCCGAGGGCATTTCTCAACTGCTTAGCCTGATGAGTGCCGCCGAGAATAGCTTTGTTTTTGTAAATCTTATTGATACCGACCAAAAATACGGGCACCGTTTAGACCCCAAAGGTTTTGCCGAGAGCCTGCAAGAGTTCGACCGCGCACTGCCGGCGATTCTTAAAAAAGTTAAAGAGGATGATCTGCTTATTATTACCGCAGATCACGGCAATGATCCCACCTCAACCAGTACCGACCACAGCCGCGAGTTTGTTCCGTTGCTGGTGTATCCAAAGGACAGGGCGGTGAAGAAAAATCTGGAAACCCGGGAAACGTTCAGCGATGTAGCTTCATCGGCAGCTCACTTTTTTAATTATAAGTCTGATTTTACGGGACAATCTTTTCTCCGAGAAAAAACGTGATCATCCATATCATTTCATCCTTCCTTTTATCCTTCCTTTTATCCTAAAAAACCTTTATATTATTCCGATGTTCAAGAACCATATCAGCAACAAATCCGTTTTAAATTCGTTAGCATTAATGTAAAGCAAACTTCAATTTGCTGAGATGCTCATTCTGTGTTTATTACGGCATAAATATTAATTAAAACTTACTACTTGTGGCCAGAAGTTCAGGTATATCTACTCGAGAGTCAGAATCGTTAGATCGATATTTACAGGAAATAGGCAGGGAAAAACTCATCACCCCGGAAGATGAAGTTCGTCTTGCAAAAGAGATCCAGAAAGGAAGCCAGCGTGCACTTGAAGATCTCACCAAGGCAAACCTGCGTTTTGTTGTTTCGGTTGCCAAACAGTATCAGAACCAGGGGCTTTCACTGGGCGACCTTATTAATGAAGGAAATCTCGGGTTGATTAAAGCGGCCAAGCGATTTGATGAAACCCGCGGATTCAAATTTATCTCATATGCCGTATGGTGGATTCGTCAGTCTATTTTGCAGGCGTTGGCCGAGCAGAGCCGTATCGTTCGTTTGCCCCTGAACAGGGTAGGCGCGCTGAATAAAATTGGAAAAGAACTGGGTAAGCTTGAACAGGAATATGAGCGCATACCCTCGGCTGCAGAATTGGCCGAAAGTCTGGATATGACGGTTTCGGAAGTGGCCGACACGCTTAAAATTTCTGGGCGCCACCTTTCCGTTGATGCCCCTTTTGCACAGGGTGAAGATAACCGCCTGCTTGATGTACTTGAAAACGAAGAAACGCCCGATCCGGACAACGACCTGATGGGCGAATCGCTGAAAGTAGAGATTGAGCGTGCTCTATCAAAGCTTACCGACCGAGAAGGAGAGGTAATACGCCTTTATTTTGGTATTGGCCGAGAGCATTCCCTCACGCTTGAAGAAATAGGCGAGCGTTTTGACCTGACCCGTGAACGTGTACGTCAGATTAAAGAAAAAGCGCTTCGTAAACTGCGCCACCACAACCGTAGCGCTGCACTTCGTGCTTATTTAGGGTAAATTTTACGCACAATTTTGATGTCAGAAAAAAGCTCCGCACAGGAGCTTTTTTTGTTATACAATGTGTTGACACCGGTTAACTATGTACAACGCATTTATCGGCTAAGTTTAAACGATTTGAAGTCTGATTTTAACCATATACTGACCCACCCCTGCACCCCTCCCGAGGAGGGGACCATTTATCTCCCCTCTTGCTCTGAAGGAATGCCTGCGGCAAGAGGGGATTAAGGATGTGTTATTTCCGAAGTTTGAAAATTATTGGACTTTTTTTTCTTTTAACTGATAAACGTGTTTGTATATCAGTTTTATACTATCGTCCGGCAATTGTTAAATTGGAGTATGAAAAAGATTCTGTCCATATCAATTCTTTTACTTACAGCGGCTTCTCTGACACAGGCCCAGACCTTGCCTTTCCGTACCTATTCTATCGAAAAAGGCTTGAGTGAAGCGGTGGTAAACGATCTCATACAGGACGAGGAAGGGTATATCTGGATTGCTACCGGCTATGGGTTGAACCGTTTTGACGGGGCAACATTCAAAAATTATTATGAAGAAGACGGGCTGTTGAATAATAAAATTCATAGCCTTTATCAGGATCAACCCGGTAATATTTGGGTCGGAACCGGCGCAGGAGTCAACAAAATAGAAGAGGACAGCATAAAAACGATTTCAGCGCTGCAACCGCTGTCATCAAGCGCGGTGCTTGATGTGTTTCAGGACCGTAATGGCGATTATTGGTTTGCCACCGACGGAGAGGGCGTGTGGCATTATGAGAATAATCAGTTCCTTATTCAGTACACTTCCGTTAACGGGCTGGCGGGTGACCGGGTCCGCAGTATCAAAGAAGATGCGGCCGGTACGCTTTGGTTTGGTACGCGAGAAGGGCTAACGAGTTTAAAAAATGGAAGTTTTAGATCATACACTACCGTTCATGGGCTTCCGGACAATAAAATAAGAGATCTTAAATTGGGCGTCAATGACTCCACACTTTGGATAGCTACCCGCGGCGGCTTGAGCAAATTAACGGGTGAAACCTTCACCAATTATACCGAAAAAGAGGGCCTGGTAAATAATCGCATCCAATCTATTTCACTTGATGAAGATGGCAATCCCTGGCTGGGCACCGAAGAAGGAGCCAGCTATTTTGTAAATGGAACGTTCGTAAACTATTCTATGGAGCAGGGATTATCCAATACCATTATTCATGCCACACTCTTCGATCGGGAAAACAATATTTGGTTCGGTACATTTGGCGGCGGCATAAGTATCTACTTTGGGGAACAGTTCAAGAATTACACCATTGAAGATGGCCTGCCCAATAACTTCATTTCTTCCATAACCCAAGATCAAGCCGGCAATCATTGGATCACCACCTACGGCGGAGGCATTTCGAGGCTGGACAGCAACGGTGAGTTTAAAACTTATAGCGAAGAAAATGGGCTTGTAGATAACAAAACCTATACAGCAACTTTCGACAGTAACGGCCGGCTTTTTATTGGGACGCGCTGGGGGCTCAGTATTTTTGAAAATGAGGCGTTCTTTAATTACGATGAAACCGAATTGCCCTATCGCAAAATACGGGCGGTACACCAGCGTGGTAGTTTGGACGAATACTGGCTGGCCACCTATGGTGAAGGCGTTTTACGGTTTAAAAACAATGAATTTATGCAATTTTCTGTTGAAGACGGGCTTGCAAACAACACCGTTTTGGCAATAGAGGAAGGAACAGACGGAGCGCTGTGGTTTGCCACCTACGGCGGGGTAAGCAGCTATAAAAATGGGACATTCACCAATTATAGTCTGAAGGATGGGCTTCCAAATAACAATGTGCTTGATATTCATAAAGCAGAAGACGGCACGCTTTGGGTTTCGACCTTTGGCGGAATTGCAAAGTTTGAGAATGGAAACTTTACTCCAATAACCCCACAGTATGGTCTGCCGGCTGAGGTTTGTTATTTTATTATTGAGGGTGATAACAGCAAATTGTGGATTGGAACCAACAAAGGTGTTATAAAGTTTGATGACGAATTGTATCGGCAGGCTCAAACCTCAAGTGGTCGTAATAGCGCTTTTGAACTGATTACCCAAAGTCAGGGTTTGGTTGGAAATGAAATGAATGCGGGAGCAGGATTCAAAGATCGTGAAGGGAATTTGTGGTTTGGTTCCGTAAGCGGGTTGACCCGGTTTAATCCCAACTTGCAAAGTGAGAATAATGTGCCGCCTGCTATTCATATCGAGAATGTGCGCGTTTCTGAAGAATTGATTAAAAACCCCGAAAATTTAGAAGTGCCCAGCACTGAGCGCAATATTTTAATTGAGTTTACAGGTATTAATTTTACGGCTCCCGACCAGGTAATCTACCGGTATAGACTCAAAAATTCGGGCGAAGATTGGCGCGAAACCGCCCAGCGCGAAGTGCGTTATTCGGCGCTGCTGCCGGGCGATTATCAGTTTCAGGTAAAAGCCAGAAACAGCGCGGGCGTATGGAGTGAAAAAACGGCTACCCTTTCGTTTACGGTGCTGGCCCCGTTTTGGATGCAATGGTGGTTTATTGCACTGATGGTTCTCCTTCTTATGGGAATAATTTTGTTCATCTATAACTTTTACCGGGCTCGAAAAATGGTAGAGATCGAGCGCATGCGCGTGCGTATAGCAAGCGATTTACATGATGATGTCGGTTCATCACTAACAGAAATTGCCTTACAGTCCGATTTTTTACAAACCACCGATGCCTCCAACGAGCTAAAAGAATCGGTCCAAAATATTGGCAAACAAAGCCGCAAAATTGTATCAAGCCTCGACGATATTGTATGGTCTATTGATGCCCGAAATGATACGCTGGGCGATTTAACCGACCGCATGCAGGATTACATCAACAATGTATTGGCCGATCGAGAAGTTAAATATCATTTTAATGATTTGAATATGGATGAGAAACTGACCGTGCCTATGAAAGAAAACTTATATCTTATTTTTAAAGAGGCCGCCAATAATATTGCCAAGCATTCTAATGCCACCCGCGTGGAAGTACATTTGACTACGGACGGAAATTCATTTAATCTTATCATCCATGATAACGGCACCGATGTACCCAACGAACGCAAAACGGGGCACGGGCTACGTAACATGGATATGCGAGCGAAACGCATCAACGCATCTGTTAATTTTAAAAATGAAAATGGTTTTACCGTAGCGGTTCACGGCAATCATCAATAAATTTCACAGCAACGGTTAACTTAAATAGCGAGGTAAGTATGGCTTCAATTGTGGGTATTGTCGAAGACAATAAAAAAATAAGGGGTCTCATTCAGCGCTACCTTGATATGCAGGATGAGCTGAGTTGCCCCGTGGCGGTGGAATCGGTGGAGGAAATGCTGGATTATTTGGAAGAACACGAACCGCCACGGGTTATTTTAATGGATATTCAGCTGCCGGGCATGTCGGGCATTAAGGGCATGGGGGTGATTAAAGAAAAATACCCTGATGTGGATATCATTATGCTTACGATTTATCATGATTCGCATAAAATATTTAACGCCCTGCGGGCCGGTGCTTCCGGATATTTATTGAAGCATACCTCACTTCCCGAAATTAAGGAATCAATAATAAAGCTTATTGACGGCGGCGCGCCCATGTCGCCACAGATTGCGCGCAAGGTAATTACTCACTTCCAGGATAATGCGCCCAAGAAAAATCCCGAATCGAACCTGACCCCGCGCGAGCATGATATTGTGAACGGGCTGGTGGACGGGCTCAGCTATAAAATGATTGCCGACCGGTTTGATATTTCTATCGATACCGTCCGCGCGCACATCCGCAATATCTATAAAAAACTACACGTACATTCAAAAGCTGAAGTGATAGCAAAATCGCTTAAGGGAGAGATATGATGATTTATGCAGGAATTAACACGAACAACACAATAGTGCGGTTGAAATAAAAACACCGCCTGGTAGCGTTTGGGTGGTTTTTCTTAAACCTGTCAGCGTGTGAAGTCAACGCAGTCAGGTCTTGCAGACTCTGACAGGTTGATTCAATAGTTACCCGCACAACGGGTACGAACAAGAAATTAAGCGTATAACATGTTTATGTGATTGTTGAAGAAACGTAAATGCGCTATTTTAGATTATAATAACAAAAAAGCCTGTTAAATGGTTTAAAACCGAGGTCATGATGTCCCAATTCAAATCGCTTACATTCGCCCTTTTATTCGTATTCGGCCTTTCAGGCTGCTATACGCAGCTGCAGTATTCGCAGAAAATGAACAAAGTTTCCGATCGAGATCAATACGAACGGGAATACTCGGCTGAGGAGCGCCAACGTTCTTCTTCGACGGATGAAAACCGTGCCTACGAGGACGAAAATTACGTTCCGGTGTATTATAAAGATTATGAAACCGCCAATTATTGGAATGAATGCGGTTGTGACCCCTATGCCTACGAAGAGGGCTATCAAGACGGATATAGTGATGCGCAGTACTATAACCGCGGGCCACGTTACTACGGTTCGTATAATTCATCATTCCGTTTCGGTCACGGATATTCGGGCTACCGACCTCATTTTGGAAATCGATTTGTATTTTCGGTAGGATTTGGGCATCGGCCATTCTATTCCAGCTTTTACTATGATCCGTTTTACAGCTCGTTTGCCTACAATCCTTTTTGGTATGGATTCCGACCTTATTACGGAAGCAGCTTCTACTTTTATGGCAATAATGGTTTCGGGTTCAGCAATGTGGGCGCCCGTGAACCCGATCGACGATATGGATTACGTTCAAGAAACGGAAGCAGCCGAGTGGGTACCAAGCGGACGCGAACACGCGGAGGAACTTCTCGCATAGCTACCCCAAGAACGCGCTCATCAAACGACAGAGTACGCAGTCGATCCGGTTCATCCAAGGTAGAGCGTGGCCGGTCTCGTTCCAGAGGAACCGGTCGGGTCGGGTCATCCGGATCACGATCGCGCGGAAGTAGTGGTTCTGTAGGCCGTTCGCGTTCTGAGGGCAGTCGCGATTCCAAACAAAGCAGATCCCGATCCCGAAAGGAATCTGTAGATAGAGATCGCAGCGGCGATAAAAGCATATCGCGTATCGGTTTGCGCCATACCCAACGCCAGCAAATGCGCCAACGAGCATTGCGCAGCTATCAAGCCAACAGAGAGCGAATGGACCGCAGATCGCGGAATATTAGAACCCCCAACCGGCAAAAATCATCAAACGGTTTTTGGGATCGAGTAAAGCGTACCATTTCCAACTCCAACAGCTTTCGCAATGTACGTAATTCCGGTAGTCGCTCGCGGAGTGTGCGGTCTCGTTCTGGAAGCAGCCGATCAGACTCAAAGGTTCGTTCAGGGCGTTCACGCAGCCGAAGTTCATCCGGTTCATCGGTTAAGCGCAGCCGTTCTAAGTCTTCATCATCGGGTTCGCGGAGCCGGTCGTCCGGAAGCAGCCGCAGCAGAGACCGGGGCAATAACTAAGCTTTCACACCTGTTTTATAGGTGAGCAATAATCTATGACTTTAATCAATGATCCTTATTCCTATGGGAAAGAAATGTTTAAAAATAGCGTTGAGCGGTGTGTTTGTGTTGAGTATTAGCCTGTCCGCATTAGGGCAGGGCGCCGGTGATGTGCTGCGCTTCGGCTTGCAGTATCCCAGTCAGGATGCCGTGGGTGTAGTTATGCCGGGCGTAACTAATGCTACCGGCTTTGGCGCTTATCAGGAAAATCCGGCTTCCATGGCACTCTTTGATGAAAGCTTTTTCTCCTTCAGCCTCAGTAATCGCTACGTAAATGAAGAAGGCACCTACCTTGGCAATACCTCCAGTTTTGATGACAACAATGCCAGCGTGGGCGATATCGGTTTTGTTTATAATGTACCCACGGCGCGCGGAAAACTAACGGTAGGCGGCGGCTACAGCCAGACGCATGATTTTAACCGTGCATTTTCAGGCAGTGCTCGAAATAATCTTTCAACACTTACCGACAAGTATGCCGCCCTTTCGTTGAATGATCCACTCAATACCGCTGCTTTTAATGCTTTTGCCATTGATGATGTGCAGGGTGAAGACCGCTCGCTTTCTATCTTACGATTTCCGGTGGGATCGGATTATGCCGGTATTAATCAAAACTTTGAGACCACCGAACAGGGTACGCTGGGCGAATATTCTGCCTTCCTGGCTACCGAGGTCTTAAAGAATTTTATAGTGGGTGCATCCATCGGCGTAATTAGCGGAACATATACCTATGAACGCGATTTTCTGGAAATCGATAGCGAGAATGATTATGACGGTGAATTTATAGATTCTGATGGCGACGGCACGTTTGACAGCGACATCAATACTATACGCAGTGAAGATACCATCAACCAGACGTTTACCGGATTCAGCGCTCGTTTGGGGGTGATTTATCAGCCCACATCGTTTATAAATATCGGCGCCGGTTATCAGTTCAAAAATACCATTACCGTTGATGAAGAATTTGACACATTCATCACCACCACGCTTGATAACGGTGACTTTTTTGAAGGCGATGATCTGGGCGAAATCAGATATGATATCATCCGGCCTTCACGCTTTAATGCCGGTTTGACTTTAAATAACCTTTCCGGACTTACTTTTTCAGCTTCTACCGAGCGTGTTGACTATTCAGAAGGGCGCATTGAGTTTGATGAGCTTGAGTTTGAGCAAGTCGAAAATGATGAAAATCGTATTGTGGAATCGAACCTTGAGGATGTGTACAACTATCGTTTTGGATTGGAGTACCAAGTAAATGAGCAGTTCACGCCACGCATAGGGTACGGCTATTATCCAAGCCCCACCGGTGATTTTGAGAATCAGGAGCTCGATGGCGATCGCCGCTTTTACAGCGCCGGATTTACCGCCCAAATATCAGAAAATACGAAACTCAATTTGGGCGGGCAGCTTGGCATATGGGACGACCGGAACACGGTTTACAGCACCCCGGATGTCAGCGAATCTATTACGGAGAATGTAAACCATTGGAATATTTTTGCCGGGCTTACCTTCCAATTTTAATTTTGGGAAGCATGATAAGAGGGGAGGCCGGTTAAATGGTCTCCCCTTTTTTTATGAAGTGAACGCGTTTTACGGTTGGCTTTAAATGATTGCGAGCATGGTTTTGGACTCACTCTGACCCACCCCGCTCCGTAAACGGGGCACCCCTCCAGGGAGGGGAATTCAACCACTAACATTGCATACGTTATCTGCCAAGCCCACCAATCATAAAATTAGCAGGTCCATAGGGATGCCTTGTGCAAGGGGTGTGTTATTTTCCGAAGGTGAATCAATTGCTCTTTTCTGTTCTTTAACCACTCAAGGCGTTTTCTTAGTCTTTTTTTAATTCAAAGGCCCCCTCCAATATATAACTAAAGAACCCCCGGATTCGGCAAAACCCGAATCCGTCCCTTTCTAAATGGGGATTTTCAATAGATTTGCAACGAGACCAAAATGAAGCAAGAAAATGGAGGGTTGTGGGTCCATAAAGACCTTAATATTTTCATAAGATCTATTTAACCACTCAACACCTTAAGTGACGTTTATCTGATATCAAATTCAGCCTTGATGGGATA
>Ga0306901_1000274_pt1 | contig 24817 bp, 20 predicted proteins | sample AntRauMFilla3767_FD_190431 | JGI IMG/M metagenome (GOLD analysis project Ga0306901, IMG submission 190431) | Saline lake microbial communities from Rauer Islands, Antarctica - Metagenome Filla 3 #767 (v2) (version 2) | ecosystem: Environmental > Aquatic > Non-marine Saline and Alkaline > Saline ... | reverse complement strand
CCGTGGCCACAGCATCAGCATGGATCTCACGAGCAGCACTCACCGAACCAGGAGACGAGCTGTGATAGAACACAGACTTCGCATTCCCCGGCTCACCAGGTTTCACCATTTTACGGTTCTGACCCAGGCTCTCAAACATCTCGTTTGTGCCTTTGCCATTCTGATCCTGCTTACTATGGGAAGCATTCAGAGCACCGACCTTGTTGATCATGTGCTGTGCGAAGTTCTTGTAATGGCTCACAACTTGACCGACTTCGGTTGCAACACCGTCGATCTCAACTGTGCCAGTTTCTGATTGGAGACCTTGCATAATTGAACCAGCAAACTCAGCAACACTGGGTGCTTTCACATTCCCAGTACCGATTGTCACGTTGCGAGAAATCGCTTTGATCAGAGGGAGTTTCTTCTTCCCTTCTGCATATTCTGGTTTCAGAGACAGAGCGACGTTCTCTTCTTTCTTCAGTTCAGCCTGAGCACCGGTACGGCCTGTGATGGCATCGGAAATCCGTTTACCCACACGCATGAACTTGATGTCCTTGGCAGTCAGATCGGTACGATCATCCTGCTCCAGGATCTTTGTCACCACATCAGAGTTCAGGTTCACTGGGTTGGTCACAGCCACAGCTTTGGTCTCAGCAACCACTGAATCAGTGATCGGAGTATCTGGGTTCTGTGTCTCGTTGAGATCAATCCGTGAAACACGCTTCTGAATAGAAGCAAAGTCCTTGGAATTGATGATCTTTTTCACCTCCACCTGCATAGCAGCAGGCAGACTTGGAATAGCATTGCGAAGATTCTGCATCTCAGTTGAGGCATAGAGCACATCGCTATCGCTCATCTTGTTGATCCGGATACCCTTCTCTGCGAGTTTCGTCAGCACGCCTTGAACCCGTCCCAGGGTCGAAGCGTTCTCAGGAGTTGAACCAGAGAATGTGCTGGGAACTGAACCGGAAGCAGCTTTACGTGCAACATCTCGAACAGCAGTTTTGAAGGCTACCGCTTTGATAGCATCCTTATCTGACAGATCAGTGGCAATTGGAGTGGACAGTTCTTTCTCAGCCAGCTCCACAATCCGTGAACCAGATGAGATACTTTCAGCCTGGATTTTACGATCGGGGCGAGTGTTGTAATCAGCCACGTTCTCACTGACTGCATCCACAACTGGAGCAGCTTTCTCAGCCACTTTGGCACTAGCAGCTTTCACACCACGCAGAGCAGCCATTGCTTGCGGGTTGTTCTCAAGGTTCTTGGCAGCAGTATCCAGAGCACTTCCACTACCACGAGCCACAGATCCAGCAGCAGAAGCCAATGCACTTGCAGCCTTACCAGCAGGAGACTTCTCTTGTACTTCTGGCTCAACAGCGGGACGTTGGTCTTCACGATTGATGATACCGTATGCACGTCCAACGGCATCAGGATCATTTGAGTTGTCGAGAAGGAACTCATATTCATCGAGTTCTTGCTCAGTCATTGGTTCCTGTTTGCCTTCAAGAACTGCCATACGAGTTTGTGCAATGTCATCAGCAACGTTGTACTGTTCACGCAGATACTCATCGTTGTTCTTCGCATTCTCAATACGACGTTCGACCTGTTCAGCACTCTCAGGATTGCTTTTTGGACCTGGACGACGGAATACAGAAGGTGTCGCCATGACACCACCCATACCCGCACCAGTGATAACACCGATGGCCAGAGCCTCTGGAGCACCTTCCAGTACATCACGCTCAGGATCTACTCCTGTCTCACGTAGAGCGTCGTTTGTAGCGACCTGACCAGTGAACCCTTGGCCGCCCTCTTCAAGAGTCTGAGCACCTACCTGGCGGAGGCCACCAATGAAACCTGAACCACGGAAAGTAGACAGAGGCATGGCTTCAAATTTACCAGCAACAATGCCCAGACCAGCAGCCATTGGGAAAGATGTCTTGAAAGCCTCAATACCAGCATTGGCAGCCAAAGTTGTTTTGGCATCGTCTGGATCAATACCCTCATCAACCATACGAGAATATTCTGGAGACATGTCCAGCAACTCGCCATGGGTAAGACCCAAGACTTCATTGACTGTCTGAGAGTAAACACCAGAAGCTTCAGTTGCACCGACAGATGCAGCGATAGCACCTCGGTTTACAGCGTCAGCTCCCATAGCTAGAAATCGTGTTCCCTGTGTGGGAGCAATGGCGTTTGCGATCTTTGCAGATTGAAACGTTGAAGTTGATGTTATTGCCTTGGAAGCGAAGGAAGCAATCTTTAAACTTGGTCCCAATGAACCAAGACCTCCAGCAATATAATCAGTTGCCAGAGCAGGATCACCGCCAACACGTCCTACATTGTTAAGGAAACCACGACCAACCCAAGCCAAGTCATCAACCATGGTCGCTTCACGACCTTCTGTTTGACGTTCATATTCTGCAAGGTTGTCTTCAGCATCGAGGCGAGCTTCAACACCGCTCAGACCCCGACGGTCTCGTAGTTCATCTGACTGAAAGCTCTTCATCCACTGAGTCACTTCCCGTGTGCTCTCTGTGTAATCCACTGCATAGTTCGAAATGGCATCATTGACATAATTCTCTCCGTGCCAAAACTTATCGTGAGCACCAATACCACCAATCCCTGCACCGATGATAGAACCCACTGTGTTCACAAAACCAGAACCGAAACCAATGGCTGTATCACCCACAATTTGTGCGGTATTCTGTTCAGCATTTAGGATGCGGTTCTGGCGTCCCAGTTCTTCTGAGACACGAGCATTACCAACACGGTCAGCAACCTCTTTACCATAATTGTATACCAACTCCCCATAACTCATCCCGCCAAGGATGGCTTGATCCATTTCAGACCCTGCCCGTGCATTCCCTTCTCGATCAGCAACTACCGCAGCAGTAACATTACTAGGTTCTGTAAGACTATCGGCCAGCTTTGAACTGGCCGATTGCTTAAAGAAATCAGGATTTTTCAATGGAGAGTTAGTGTATTCAACCATGGTAACTTTACCCTCGTAGAGCGGCAATCATCAGCTTCTTATCTGTCTTTGTCAGGGAAGAATCGTTTTGGATGCCTACTTCAATATCTGCTAGTGTTTTCTCGTATTCCATAGAATTAGGATTAAGACCAGACAAACGTTCAACAATCGAAGGCTTATCTTCAATATACTCTCGAAGCTTACGCTCTACAGTCAGTTGAGAATTACCTGAATACAGTTGGTTTTCAATGTTTTGAGCTTCCTGCAACAGTTTTTGTTGTTCTGGACTACCATCAGGATACAGTTGTGCCTGAGACAGAAGCTCATTCCGTTTGGCTTGAGATTTGGCAATACCATCCCGTGTGGATAGGTTAGAGAGAGCTTGTGAGTCAAAACGGTTACGGGCTTCTGGACCAGCAAACCGACCTAGGAGTTCTGTGATCTTTTCTTCAGGGAAACGACGACGAATAGTGTTAGGTGTCATATCACTGTTGTACCAGAAGGATGAGTTATCATCATCTCCCGGATCTTTGATAAAGCTACGCTCCATCGCAGCCACAACTTCTCCACGAGATACGTTGGGGTTCTTGGATACGATGTCATCAATATAGCGCATGAGGTTATTGGATGTCTCCTCTGTCAGAGCTTGAGGATCATTCGACAGATCAAGCTTTTGTTGAAGAGAGGCAACAGGGTCAGAACTGTATGCCTCAGCATCCTTAATGAATGAGTACGAAGGTGAGTTCTCGAAGTTTCGAGTATCCGTATCAATTTGAGACTGAACAGCAGCATTCAGCACTTCATTGGGTTTCACTGATGGGGTGTAAAGAGTTCCCGCAGCTTCTTCAGCTTGACGTGCTGTAGGAATAGCTTGCAGACGTTGAGCATCTGTTAGACCCGGAGTGTCAAATACATTCTTAGTGAGTTCTCCGGGACGGAAGATCTCTGGGTTTTCAATACCAGCTACAATAGCAGCGTTCAAACGCTCTGAACTAATACGATCATTCTCAGCGTTGATCGCACCCTGTCCTGTAGTGGCATAATCATAATCATTGCCTGTAATACTAAGAGCAGTAGCTGGATCCAAATGAGTAGTGTTGCCAAGAGCGGCATAAAGTCGATCTCGTGCTGCACCACCTTGGTTCGGGTTCTGTGTTGCACGAGCACGAGCACTGGGGTTCTGATTTCCACCTTTAAGGTTGCTCAGAAAATCCTGACCATAATTACCAATGGTCAAACGACCATGGGCATCTGAACCAGAAGTAGAGTTCATGTTCCCTTGACCACCAAACCATGCACGAGCAGCACGTTCTTCACCATATTTCTCAACATACCCACCAAAGCGATCATCAAAGATTGCATCCTGAATATCAGAATTTGCCATGAATTCATCAACAGAGACTTCACGACCCAAAGCACGTTTAGACCAAGCAGGAAGGTTTGCTTCCATAATTTGGTAACGTCCAAGAGCACGTCCCAGAGTTGGATTGGTTGCACCAATAGCATCGTATCCACCGGAACCATCACTTTCAATTGCAGCGATAGCATTCCGATAGGCAATCTGTTGGTCTGAACCACTGGATCCACTTGGGTCACGAAGACCTGATCCATCAGCACGGGGACCGAGGTTAGTACCAGCAGGAGCAGGTTGTTGATACCCATTGGTTCGACCATCACGTTCTGATTCAAGAACAGCACCGACCAAACCACCAAGCTGCTCACGACGAGTAGTTTTGTAGTCATGATTGTCTTGTAGGCGTGCATCTTGATTATTATCCAAGCCAATCTGGTTCCGTGTACGAGCAGCAGTGGCATCAGTGTTTCGTGTCTGAGCGCCAGTCAAAAGTGTTGAAGCATCTATTTCACGACGTGTAGCACGATCTTGTTCGTACCCCAGAACATTGTCCCGACGGTTGATGATATTCGCCCGCATACCTTCAGAGAGATTCATCTTCGAGAAATCAGTTGAAGCCACAATGGCATTCCACTCATCTTCGTTCTTGGCCCCAGCAAGGAGGTTTGTCAGCTCGGCGTCACCCTGAGCTGTCAGACCTTCCTGATACTTAGACAAAAGATCAGAGGCACTGCTCATACCACGTTGAAATGCTTCACCAGCACGAGTAGTAGCTTGAGAAGCAACTGAAAGATCAGGTGCTTTGATTTGTTCAATAGTGAGTCGTGCCATGTGAGCAATCCTTACAGTTGGTTTTCCTCGACGTATGCGTCAGCCTGTTCTTGGTAGTTTTCACGACCCTCAGAACGATAGCGGTTCTCAATACGGTCAGTCAGTTCCGTATTGTATGTCTGTTTTTGGTTCGCCAAATTCGTTTCAAATGTTCGTTTTTGAAGAGCCAAAGACTTCTTGGCGATCTTGTTCTGCTGGAAGCTGTTCCAGAGTGAGCCAAGTGTTGAAATTGCACCAAGACCGATCTCGGCCATACCACCTTGACCGAAGAAGCCGGGTGACTGGACAGCACCAGTTTTTGTGTTGAAGATGGTACCAGTTGATGTGCTTGAAAAATCACCCATCTCTGCACCTTGTTGTTGTCCACCTGTGGCACCACCGGCTACGGCGGCATTCATTGCAGTGTCTCCCATACCTGTCATTTGTGGCATCACTGGGTTGTATCCTGACATGAGCTTTATCCTTTAGTTTTTTGGCAGGGTGAGCTGGAGATCTGAATACTCAGATACCATGGAAAGGGTAATATCTACAACGTCCGAACCAGTCATGGTTGTACGTCCGATAAACTGATCAAGCGTTTCTGGAAGATACGTCCCCGAAACTTGCTTTGACCCATTGCCTTTGACACTGTCAGTAAGGCTCATCTGATCAAATATCAAGTCATCTGTGAGTCCCATGGAACGCATCAAGTCGTTAATATCTTTGGTCGCTTTTTCATAAGCATCCTTGTTCTCTTCCATCTCAGCATTGATCTCACCAATCTCAGCCATAACAAAGCCTTGGTATCCGTTTGCCAGAGCAGAAGAGAATTGCAGAAGTGTTTGTGGGTTCATCATGTTGGAAAGAGTCAGGTTCGAGAAACCATTTGCCACACCAAAGCTGATGGCGAAGTTTACGATGGCACCAATGATGGCACCCCACTTCTCACCGAAGATGGCCACAGAGGCCACACCTACAGCCTGTGCAATGACGACAGCAGCAATGGCGTTGGTCACAGCACCAGCAACGATCGCACTTGTACCTGTGAGACCCAGAGCACCACCCACAGCAGCGTTGGTTCCGAATACCCCAGAGGCACCCCCTACGGCAGACGGAGCAATCAGAGCAGACACCACAACGATGGCAATCACGATGAACAACATTCCGAGGAATGTCTGATACCACTTCTTCTTCACGACCTTGTACGAGTTGAAGGTGATAAACGTGTTTGACAGAGCCATTTGGGTGAAGTCTTTCACACCCAGAGTTTTCACCGTTGGAGCGTGCAGAGGTATGATGAAGACAGACTCAGCAGTATCTGCAACACCTTCAGCCAGAGTTGTCCGTACAGCCTTACCACCATAGATGAAGTTCTCATGAACCATGCCCCAAATGGACATCTTCGAGTACGTGTTGACCCCGGTTTGTTTGAACAACACCATTTCGTCTAGAGTGTTGACCGTGAACATGGGCAGAAAATCCCCATCACGTCCTGTTGAACCAGTCTGAACACTCCAGCTCAGAGTATCACCTGTATCCCACCAGATGTCTCCTGGAACAGCACCAGCTTTACCCAAACCAGTATGAGAAGTTTCAGTGATATTTACCCATGTGAAACGGTTATCAAAACCACCCAATTGAGGGTGATCTGCAACCAGACGAACTGTCGTCGATGGAGGTTCTGAGATTGTTGGTTTTGGAGGACGAGGTTCCCCAAACAACGCATCACCACTATCACCTTGACCCTCAAGCCACTCCGTATATGTGGCCATATCGGCTTCATAGTTGGTGACTGAGTTTGTAAAATTAGTCATCGTCGATGGAGATGTGTTTTGATATGGGATCTGGTTTTTGAACCACTCATACATGTACCGGCGACAAGCAGGATCAAACACGTTCACCGACACACCCCACTGAACATAGGAATAGTCGATGTCTCCAATATCTTCGTTTGCCTCAACTTCGTCGAGGATCTTGTCGATATTGTTGCCCTCCATCGGACCACCAGTTGCACGTTTGTATGCCCGTTTGCTTTCAGCATACAGGTCATCAAACACTGGTTCCCGAAGCCCTACGTTGTTCAAACGAATAGGAATAAATGGGTAGTAATCCGGGCTTGGTTCATTCGCTTCTTCATCCACCAAAGCATCCAGTGTGGACTGGCCAGTCCCAATCTGGTAGATCCACACACCATTCAGGATCACATTGTCCTCAATGGTTTCCTGTGTGTCGAGCTGATGATCGTAGATAGGGCGGAGCCAATCTCCTTTGGTTTTTGTCGAGACAGTCTCCGTCACCCCTGGTGAGGGTGTATTCGGATTTGTCGTAACGACCGTGGTCCCCACAGTGTTATTGTAGATCTCACGACGTTCCCAGATATACAGCCACTTCTCGATGTTTGAGACGTCATCCCCACCTGCTGTTGAACCAACGTAATCAGTCCGATTCCAGGTGTTCAGCAGACTGTTAAAGCCTTGGTTCACGTTCTGAGCACTGGAGGTGAATGTACCAGAGCTTCCATCACTGTATGATTTGGTCACTTCAACGATCTGATCCAGGTTGTAATTGACCACCCCTGTGTTGACTGTTGAGTCCAGCACATAGCTTGTGGTTGATGGTGTCGAACTGACACTCAGAATCTTGGTTCCAACTTCCAGAGGTTCTGATGCTGATGGGACTACAGACGAGTATTTGGCAACGATATATTTGTTGTTCTTGTTGAAGCCGACTGGATTGAAGACAGTTGTCCCACCACCTTCAAACTGGATTGTGATCTCGTTTGTGTCTTCGTCATAATCAGCCACCCAGTCTGTGTCGATCACACTTGGATCATTCTCCAAGATCCATTGTTCTGCCCAGAGACCATAGTCTCCGTCAGTCAGTACGGCTGTCTGTACTTGAATCACCTGACCCGCAGGAGTTGAAGGCACTGGAACCAAAGGCTGAACAAGCAGAGGGTCGATCGTTGTTGCGTTGGACACATCCAATGTGGGCAGCCCAGCAATGTCGTTACGCACAGACCAATTGAAGAAAGACCGCTGCATAATGCCCGGTCCAGTCAGATAGTTTCCGACAATGGTATCACCCAGATACGCATCGTATGGGTTCATGACCGCTGCAAAGAGACTCGATTTCAGGAAGTTTGGACGATCCAATTCGTCCCCAGCCAGATTGTAAATCGAGCTGGAGACGTAGATTTTCTTGCTACCAAAGAGACCCATGGGTTGATCTCCTTACAAGCTGTTGGCCGACCGCAGAGATTCAAGAACAGCACTGACCGATGGAACATTGAGTTCAACAGGAGCAGCCAAGTTCTCATCCAGAGTTTTCTGGGTGATCCAGCCATCGAGATACATCTTGGCAGCCTTCTGTTTGGCGTCCTTGATGAAGCTGTCGATTTGCTGGTCATACAGATCCATCTGCTTACCGTTCAGACCTTCAACCAGTGTGGAGTCATCCGAACGAGTATCCATTGTCTTGGAACGCTCATTCTCATGCTGCTCGCTGGTCAGTTCGATTTGCATCTCCAACAGGTTCTTCTGGCGACCCAGGAGACCACTGATTGGAGTCAGAGCATCTGAACGTGTCTCCAGAGTTTGAGCACGCTGAACTTCCTTCTGCTCGTTGATCAGGTTTGTCTGAGCTGGGAGCTGGAAGTTCAGCAGGTGCTGTTCTTTACCCAGAGCAACAGGCATCATCTGGTTGAGTTGGTACTCAGCAGTTGCTTGTTGTGTTGGCAGTGTTTGATCACGCTGGAACTCTTGTAGATCTTTTTCGAGCGGCTGGAGAACACGGTTCTGGTATTCCTTGATCGCTGCTTCAGCAGGAAGAATCCGATCGGATGTAACCTGCTTCGCAGCATATTCAGCAGGCAGGATGTTGCTGCGTGTGTATTCCTGGATCGCCAGTTCTGCTGGCATGAGCCAGTTACGCTTGTACTGTTCACCTTCAGTCTGTGCTTGTGTGAGGCAGTAAGCTGCATCAGCATTGGCAACCTGCATCTTCGTCAGAGCATACTGTGCTCCAGCGTTCTGCATTTCAAAGACAGACTGTTGTGCTTCGACCTTGGTTTTCTCAAGGTTGATCAGAGCCTCAGTTGCCTGGATCTCAGCAATCCGTGCTTGCATCTGAGCAGTGATGGCAGCCCACTTGGCTTGGTCTTTCTGCAACAGGAAAGAGACCGACTGTCCCAGGACAGCGGTGCTCACATCTGTGTAAACTTTGGCATATTGGTCCCCGGTGATCCGGTTCCCTTTGTACTCACGCTGGATATGCTGATCCATGGCTTGCATGAGTTTGTCAAAGACACCGTCGCCTTCGAGATTGACCTCAGTCAGTTGTTCGAGAGTGACTGTCTGAATGTCTTTGTACAGCTCGGAGCTGGCATCAGCACTGAAGTCATACTTGGAATCAGACAGATCCAACGTTGGAGGCGTTGGAGAGTCTGCGGTGAGAGAGGTAAACAGAGCATTTGCCTGTCCATCTGCATTGCAGTCATTTACGGGCATCTCTGAATTCCTCTCTCAATTTCTTGGTCTCCCTGCCTTAACAGGGAAACTGCTTAGCTGTCGATAGCGTGGGATGCACGCTGATGGTTGGCCAGTTCTTCAATCTCTTTCTTCGTCAGCGGAGGAAGAGTCTCGATATTGAACTTGTTGATCATCGTGGTCTTGTAACGTTTGACGCCGAATGCCCCACCTTTGATCTCACGACGCAGAGGAAACTTGGTGTTTTTCAACTGGTTCAGGAGGATCTCAGGGACGTGGTATCCGTTCGGTGCTTCTTCGTCGCCGAAAGGGATGTACTTCGCCACTTTGCCGGTGAATTTATTCACGGCTGTAATGATGGCACCATTGAGCTGTGAATCACTTGGATCCAAGTTGGTGATCTTCACACGGTGCAAACGAAGTGCTTTGGCACGAACCACCTGACGCAGAAGCTGCGGATCAGTGATCTGGTTCGGATCCATCTTCAGGATCTCTTCCATTGTCGGGCCGGTTTTTGCTGGGCCAGCAGTCGATTGGATCCCATCTTCGGTTGTGTCTTCACCACCAAAATCAGGGACTTCTTCTTCCTCAGCATCGGGGACAGTCTCATCGACTTCGAGTTTGTTCAAATCAGATTTCAAAGTATCCATGAGCTTCTTCCGAAGTGTAGCCTCACCGGTGTTGCCGGAGAATGTGACGTTGATTGAGGTTGCTGCTTCACGGAGTTGTTCTACAGTTTCCATTGCCGTGACAGCCTCAATGGCTTCAGCGGGTGCGAGTTTACTGATGTTCATTGAAAGTCTCTTTCAGTTGAGTGGGATTAAAATGTGAGAAAGGGGGCTATTTCTAGCCCCCTTCCCCTAGAGCTGATTACTCAGCCGCAACAGTTTTGACAACAGCCAGACGCTCAGGACGCAGGGCGATGAAGCCGTGGTAGAACGTGATCGAGCTGAAACCAATCTTACCGTAAGGATCCTGGATCGTTGCCATTTCCTTACCAGGTTTTTTCACGATGATATTGAACTTCTGCTTCGTACCTTTTTTGCCAGACCCTTGCAGGCCGACAGTTGCGAAGGAGCCGTCACCAACAACCAGCATCGGGAAGATGTTGTAGTTGGCACCATCGTCATCGTAACCCAGGTTGGAAGCAGTTGCGACAGCACCAGCACCTTCCCAGTTCATCATGTTTGGAACAACAATGATACGGAAGTCGCCGACCGAACCAATTTCGCCATTCATGATTGTCGAAGCAGCAGCGTACTTACGAACAGGAACGAACGCTGGGTTGCCCAACCCATCGACCATATTCTCGACAGTGATCTGAAGGTCAGAACCGATGTACATGATGCGCGACGCATTGATTGTCGCAGTATCGTTCATCGTCGAACCCTTGATGATCTTGGTGTTCTTCGGAGTCCGGTTGTCATCGAGCACGATGCTCAATTTCTTCAGATCCATGAACGTCACGACCGAGGGGTTCGCACCTTCACCAGTGATCTCGCTGTCCTGAGTTGCCACACCGGTGTAAACCACTGTGCCAGCGTTGGAGAGCAAGTCAATTTGCAGAAGGTCTTCAGTGATCTCGTTGGCACCGGCAACCATCTCACGCGACATGTGACTGTAGAGGTCAGAGTCGGTATCAAAAGTCATCATGTCGTCCGAGAATTCAGTGAAGAAGCCGTGCTCTTGCAGAGTACCGTTGCGTTCCAGACGAGTGAAACCGACACGGTTAACACGACCACCTTCTTCAGTCAGGGTAGGCATACGGGCAGAGATCAGACCGACGTCTTTGCTCGAACCGTACATGTTACCATTAGCTGTGACAGCACCCGAAGCGTCGAGACCTTGGTCGTTGACGTTGCGGTCGTCCAGCAGAGGAACGTAGAAGTAGACTTTCATCTCTTTACCGTAGTGCATCGGCATGGAGCGAACGTCAGCCAGAGGGCTGAAGAACATCTGTTCGGCAGCGTCGATCAGAGAACGACGATCCCAGTAATGGGTGTTGAACTGCGGACCAATGTCCGAAGGCGTACCCGGAGGAGCGTTATACAATTGAGCCATGGTGTTTCCTTTTCAAACTTCTCAATTGGATTCTGTCTTAACCAGGAGGAGCCAACTTCTTGAACTCTTCATCTGACATGGACGAGTAATCCGGTTCAGGATGTCCGCCATCATTTGATGGTGCGGATCGGGGTGGAGTTGCCGATGAGACGTTTGGAGTGGGTTGCTCAGTTTTCGGCTTGGGAGCAGCCTTCCGGGTGCCAGTGCCAAGAGCTTTCGCTTTTGGTTGGACTTCTGGTTCAGAATTGAAAACCCCAGCTTTTTGCATCGCCTCACCTACCTGATGGTAGGCTTGAAGGAAGGGAACGTCGGTTAGATAACCCATTGTCCGCTGGTATTTCAATTCGTCTTGAATCTTCGAATAAACTCCTGAACGTTTTTGTGCAAGTATATTTTGGAAGATAGTAGGTTGATCTCGCAGAGCTTCTTTTGAAACTGTATCCCAATCCCGGTTAATATCGCTAATGAGTTCACGTCCACCATCTTGTGAGATGGTCTCTTTGATCGCATCGTCGAACGCCAAATCCTTTGGATCACCCTGATAGTTGTTCGCCTGATAGGGCGAATCTTCTGTCGAGGTGTCGATGTCCACAGGGTCGATCTTGTAATCCTTGAGGAGTTGCTTGATTGCTTCCTTGTTGCCTTTTGACAGGTCGATAAGGAAGTTCAGCTTCTCCGGATCATTCAGACCGTTGGACTTCAGCATCTGGTCTTGAGCACGCAGGGGTTTCATTTCCTGCATACGGCGAGAGTAATTCACACCCATCTGCATCAGACGGATAGCATCTTCAGGAGTCTTTACCTGAACATCCCGACCATCTGCTTTGAACGATGCAGTGACTTTGTCGTAGAAATCCATCGCATCTTCTGGAGAGGTTTTTGCGTCTCCAGCAGCCTCTTTGTCAGCTTTCTTCTCTGGTTCTTCTGAATCATCTGGCTTTGCTGACTTGTCTGTTTCTCCTTTCGGGGCATCAGGTTTCTTCGACTTTTCGGAATCTTTGACTGGAGGTTTGTCGGCATCACCCGCATCTGGGTTGTCAGTAGAAGAGTCTTCTTCCCCTTCATCTGATTCGTTTTTATCAGGATCTTCTCCATCTGAGGTGTCAGAATCAGATCCGGATGGAGCATCATCTGGATCGACTTCGCCTGAACCAGCGTCGGGATCATCAAGATCTTTTTCACCATCTGGATCAGTATTCTCATCAACAATCTCCTTTTCCTCAGCAGACGCATTTTCTTGCATCTGAGAGGGATCCAGTTTCATAAAGTCTTCATCAGACATCGACTCGATGTCGATCGGTGTGTTTTCTGGATCAGCCATTACTGGACACTCCCCTCGATTGTGCTGTTGGCTTCAACAGCTTCATTCCAGGCCACCTCAAGGTTGTCCAACTCAGACTGAGCAATGTTGCCCTTCTGGATGAAATCTTGGAGGAAGGTCCGCATGGAACCAATGGCCTTCAGCTCACCGATGCACTCGTCGAACTGCTTGTCAGAAAGACGACCAGTTGCCATCAGACCAGCAAGCCGCTTTGGCTCTTGGTCAAAATACGCATCCATGACGATCTCTTTGAACTCTGGCAGTTCAGCCAATTTCTCAGCGGCCTTTGCCTTGCGGAGCAGATCTTCACAGGAGGCTTTATACTCCTGATACTGTTCCATGGTGAGGTGTGCGGTTTCCTCGGTATCGTTCGCATTTTGTTCATAAAGGTTCATTGCCACGTCCTTTGTGGTTGATATGTTACAGTGGGTCGTTCGTAACCTGCTTTACTGAGGAAAAGCAAGGGGTTGTTCTTGGAGACTCTGGAGAGGAGCCATAGGAAGTGTCTGCTCTGGAGCAGGAGGACGCCCCAGAGGAACTTCAGGTTTGGCTTGTTCACGGTCGGAATCTTCGACCATCTTGTTGTACCCAACAGCAGCTTCGATCTGTCCAGCAGGAGTCTCCCCTTTCAGGAGACCCTTGGTGACTTCGAGATCACGGTTGCCACGGGCCTGAGCACCCATCTTCTCAACATCACGCTGATGCTTCGAACCGGTTGACTCCAGCTCAGTATCGAGAGCTTTGTTCTCAGCTTGTGCCATTGCTTCTGTTGCACGAGCTTTGTCGAGTTCAATCTTGGCTTCCAGCTCTTCAATCTGAAGTTCAGCGAGACGTTGCTGAAGCGGATCAGGCTGAGGCTCATAGGAGCGGATCTGCTCTGCCAGCTCAGGCATACGCTTGAGATCAGCAATCTGACCCAAGATGATCTTGCTCAAACCAGGGTCCATATCTGGACCGATTGTCTGGAGCATCATTCCCAAGTCTTGGCTTTTTTGCTCATCAACCTGTGCAGTGGAGATGTCCACGATCAGGTCAAATGCACCAGAGAGATCTTTTCGTTTGATTTCAACGAACTCACGGTTTGTGACCCGAATGACTTCTTTCTCTTCGAGGAAGAAAGCGTTCATCGAGATGATCTTGCGGCCAATCAGACGCATACCTTCAGCCAGACGACGAAGGATATTCATCTCACGTTGGCCAGCCGCATCCAACGCACCAGAGATACCACGAGCAACTTGGCCATAGGCTTCGCCAGAGATACCACCTGAGAAACTCTTGACCCCGGACAGACCTTCAGCTTCAGCGTTCTGGAGCTGCATCATGGTCAGTGCAGAGTTGGGGATCTCAGGATATTGCATCTGTTGGATGGCAACACGAGGATCCTCATTGGGGTTGAATTCAAAATCTTCACCGTTGGTGAAACGCTTCCGGTTCACTGGATCCAGGAAACCTTTGGAATACCCAGACTGAGCATTCGCCGAACGACCCAAAAGGTCGATCGTGCCACGAGTGACAGCACCAAGGATACGCTGGTTGTCCTGGAGGAGAGAAGCATCTGCTTCGCCCCAGATTGAACCAAGGATAGGCATGTAAGGAACGATGACGAACGGAGGCTTCCGGTCAGGGAAAGGGTTCTCTGCGAGCTGGATCATCGTGTCACCGATGAACGTGGCCACGATTGGGATCATCACCCCATCATCATGGACATCCCACTCACCCCAGTATTCATAGACCAGCACTTTGGACTTGTCCTGATTCAGACGACCGTCTGCAATCGGAGTTGTTGTCTCATGATCTGGATCACCGACCTGAGCTTTGATCTGGTTTGCACCCCAGTTCACATCGTCCAAGTTTTTGTAGATACCACGTTTTTTGAGTTCCGACTTTGTGGACTCAAACGTAGAAATCATGAACTGAGCATCTTCCCACTCACCATCGCACGAGGGATCAATGAAGAAGTTCGCAACATCAATAATCTTCAGAGATGGTTGATTGTATGTGATCTTGTTCTCTTGGACCCACTCTTCATCAATCTCAACAGCCACAACCATTTCCTGGTTTTCCAAACCAAACTCTACGGCGGCCCGAAGTTCATCCGGGATAGATGGATCAGCTTCCCATGCTTCAGGATCAGATGTCGCCATCTCAGTTGCCTGAGCCAGCATCTGCATACCTTCTTCATCACCCATTTCCAGTTGGGTATATTCATACACAGGCTTGAGAACTTTGACCTTTTCGGTCTTACGTTCCCAGCCCACACGCACAACGCAAGTACCCTCATCCACAGTCTTGCGGACGTACCGGTCGATGAAATCGACTTTGTTGAGCTTCGTGTCAAACTGCCAGTTGAGAATCAACTGGTTCTGGTCGGCTGATGCTTTGTCTTCAAAGGTACGGGGGTTGATGTTGAACATACGTTCCGTGTTCAGGAATGGTTCACTCAACGCAGGATAACGCCATTCGTTGTGCTTCCGGATCAGCTTTGGCTGAACAGAAGAGCGTCCAACTGTTTTGGTTTTCTTGCCTGACTCAGCACCAGTGGCGTTACGGAGGTTCAACCAACCATCAACGTTGCTTTTCTGGTCTGTGTTTTCTTGCCGTGCATAATCCAAATCTCCTTTGAGATCTGCGACCGACGGTTCGATTTTCCAGTCTGTGAGTTTCTCACTCGCAACTTTGTTCAGATCCGAAGGGTTGTAGATTTCAGACACAGGGTCGTTGTCCGTCTTTTTAGACGAAACATCGTTCTCAATCATGTCGTTGTCATTTTTCACGATTCGACTCCTAGTTTCGAAAGATCTGAATGAGTTGTTGGTTTGCGTCTACAGTAATTTGTTTCTCAACGCCACATTCAATAAGTGCATCGCCAAGGCGACCCATTCGGATTTCATCTGAACCAACAGTGGAACCTGATACACCCTTGATCACGTCCAAAGGATGTGGACATGGTTCAGCCACATCAGTCGGAAGTTCCTGGACTCGGACCCCACCGACGTTCGAGCCGCTGCATCCCCCCAGTAGTAGCAATGCCAGGCTTGTTAGAATTAGGAGCCGCAGTGGCTTCTTTTTCAAGTGCATTGATCAAGTCCTCTTTTTCACGTTGAATCTGGCGAAGAGCTTCTGTCTGCATCCGTACTACATCTCCGAGATCCAGCAATTCTTGTTGTTTCTCGGCTGTGCGATCGGCGATCTTCTGAATCTCGCTGACAGATCCTTTGTGGTATCCATAGGCAAAAGTCCCGCCCAACAGGGCGAGACCCCCAACAATCAACACAACGTTCAGATACTGTTTCATCCGAATTTCTCCAGCATACGAGCACGAAGAACGTTTCCGATTTTCACTGCATCACTTGGTTTGTCATAACCAGGAAGAACCATGTAATCCCATTTGTTTCTCTGTGCGACACCCAGAGTTTGCTGAACTTCAGCATGGCTCAGAGTTGTCCAAGGAGAGACTGGAATGTTGTATTCGCAACAGATCTCCCAGGTTTTCTCCAGCATCGCATCGGTGCCTTCCCATGTGATCGGGTGGCTGCCCCACTTCATTGGCCAACCATTGGCTCCGGCCATTGCATCTTGAGAGACTCCGACCCAGCCAGTGTTCATCGACTTCGTGTGCGATGCACCAATACCTTTGCGCCAGTCATACATCACCTGTTCGGCGATGGTGCTGTTCCCGTCGTAGATGTTGCCTTTGGTGTCAGTCAGGAAGTTGTAAGCCTCCTTCTCCAGCTCGATCAGACCATTAGCTCCAGCAGTCCAGTGCCAAACGACGCCTCGTACACCACGATCGAAAAGATCCTCTTGTTTCCGGACCTTACGAACTTTCATGGCTTCAGCGATACCAGCTCGTGTGTTGGGACCGGTAATCCCATCCACAGTAAGACGTGGTGCTTGCAAAATGGCGTTCACACGCCCTTGGTACTCACGAGATGCATACATTGTTATTCTCCTGTAATTTTGGTTGTTCCCTCTTCGGGATTGAAAATAAGACTACAAGTTTCTGGTGTTTCATCAGAAACCCGTGTGTCGATAGTCACAGAGATATAACGAACGCAGACCTTAAATGGTTGAACTGGAACCAGAGGTGGCTCTGTCCCATCTAATTGGTCGAAGAAAGCAGCCCATATCCACAGACGTGGGCTGTCTTTATCTGTTGAATAATTGCCTGTACCATGACGAGTTGCCAGACGGTTGTCGTCAGCATCTCGAATGATTGCGATCCATGTTGCTTCAACCAAAAGAATTGCATCAGCATCATATAGAAGCATTGGACGCTCATAGTTGTCTGTCTGGATCACTTCCACAGTCGCTTGGATAAATGGACGCTCTTTGAAATACTTGTCACTCACTGGACCCACCATTGGGAAGACCAGCAGCATTACAATGCCAATCATCAGTCCTATGATAAGAACCTTAAAATCATCACGATTTCGGGTTGTGCGTTCAGCACGAAATACTTTCGAATGTTCATCAGTCATTTTCTTTCCCTTCTTTGGGTCCGGAAATGAACCGCTCAACGAGCGTCACTGCCACCAATCCGATAAGGAAGGAGGCGGCTGTAAGAGTCCCCAAAGCTCCAGCCATATTTTCTGGTAGTTCACCGATCCATGGTTCCATGATGACCGGTGCTACTACGCCAATACCAAATGCAACTGCTCCACCAACGAACACGACCCGGATTCCTTCACGCCATGTGGTCTTCAAAACAACTGCACGTACAGAACCACCCAACATTCCCATGAATGTCAAGATACCTGCTCGTTGGTTGAATACCTCAAGAATGAGGTTAGGGTCTTTTTCCGACATTACACAAAACCTCGATCTGTGAATTTATCACTTTCATGAGTTTCCGAGGTTGAAGAGAGATCTTTCATCTCATCTTCGCCGATATGCCGGAGGTAGGCTGCGTAGTAGCTATCGCCTTTGGCTGAATGCTCAGGACCATTCATGTGGGAGATATACAACGCTGCAACGAATAGTTGCAAGCCCGTCTCCAAATTTGGTGGCAGATTGATCTCACCCGCACTCAGGATAGTGGGATGCTTCTTTTGGTAGCGGATCCGAACTCGACCAACATCAGGAGATGCAGTCTTTGTGAACTCTTCGATCTTTGCATCTGTGAAACGCATCGTGTTGAACGACGGTGTCAGGATATGACCATTGCTGTTCAACGTGTGACGTTTTCCTTCAGAATCAAAGAGATCCAGAAACTTGATGAACGTGTCATCAGTGAACGGTTCTTCGGTAGAGTCTGTCAAAGTCCCACCAACATTGGCTTCTGTGAACGGGTAGATATTCTGCCCATCGACGAATGTCAGATCGACCTGTCCTTTGAAAAGCGGGAACCGTGTTGAGAGATCAACCAACCCCTGGTTGGTAAGGCTGAGGATCGTCTGGTAATACTCAGGACAAATGACGCCCATGTTCTCATCATCCACCGCAGCGGTGTTTTTGAGTTGCCCAGTTGCGAGACGTTGACTGAAATTCTGAAACGTGATCATTGGCTTACCTTTATGGTTAGATCAGACCACGTATGATCCGTATTCAGATTCATCTGTATCATCTGATGTCAAGAGATTGCTACCCCAAATTTGGTGAGACCGAACGGTGGAATCGTCCCCATCGTCTTGTGTCTCGCTGTTGGGTTTCCAAGGATTCATGTACTGCAACATCGAAACTGTGTCGATGCAGTCATCTTTGCCTTTGATTCCGTCCTTGGTTGCAAGGGCGATTTGTTCAATGAAGATACTCAATTCCTGTGAGTTTTTCAACTCTGTCGGAAAGAAGATCTTTCCTGACTTGAACAGAGGCACTACCATGTTGAATCGAGCCAGTTTATCTGTTGTTGGCCGGATTCCTGATTTACCTTTTTGGCGTGTCAGGTTGAAGAACTTGTTCCGATAATTCATCTCATTCATGAGCCATTGGATAAAGCCCTGCTGCTGGCCAGAGATCTCGATGCCCACACCTTGTGGATCATACTCATCCACGAACCCGAACAATTGGTCGATCGCTTTGTCCATGGTTTGGCGAACGACGACTCCGTCCACCCAGTGCCATTCTGACGCAGCGTTATATGCCCACACAGACTGAACGTTGTAATCGGCTGTTTGTTTTGAAGAAGTTGCAAAATCCGTCGTGATGTAGAAGTTGTAGTTTTGCTTCTTTTGGAGAACCGGTGCTCGTGGCCGCCAGAGGATCTCTGCTTCTTGAACCAAGCGAGACTCATCCGATGTAATCCGCAGCATCATCTCCTGGCGGAATGATTTGAGTTTGCCTTCTTTCTTGGCCGACTCATACTGCTCTTTCACGTACTTATATGTGAACCGGTCTTCCCAGGCTCCACGGAACTCTTCTTTGCTGCATGGGAACTTCTCACAGATCGGCCACACGTTGACGTGCCATGCCCCGGACTCGATCGCTTCATAGACGATGTCGTTCTTGTTGAACGGTGTCCCATTCATGATCATCTTGTTTCGTGTTGGATCCAACGCATATTGGACGCCGGAATATACCGTGTCCTTGATGGCTTCCATTGCTGTGTTTGATTTTGAGTCAGCATCTGAAACCAAGTCATCCATGACGGCCAGCACTGGTCGTTTACCGAAGATCTTCGTACCACGGATACCTGATTTGGCACCGAACATCTTTACACCCAGACGGTGTCCACGCTTGTTCTCAAATTCAAGATAGTTCTCTGTGAACTTGGCATATGGAATCCAGCTTTGAAGAAATTCCGAATTGTTGTATCGGAACTCAGTCGAGTTCCGTGCTGACTTCACACCGTTGTCCATGCTGTCCGAAATATACAGCATTCCTGAGACAACCCCGAAATTGGGGAGTGTCCCAAACATGGCCAGATACAGAACCAGATATTCCATGAAGAGCGCCGTCTTCGCCGTACCACGAGCACAGAGGTTCGCAATCTTCTTCTCGCGTCCGGTCAATTTATCCAGCATTGCCAAGTGCATGACTGGAGTTTTGTTGTCTTCGCCAACATCTCCGTTCACCAGCTTGATGAAGTTCATGAATTTCAGTGAGAACTCGCTGGGGATGTATCCAGCGTGGCTGTTGAGCATCATGAAGTCTACCTCGTTGAGGTAGTCATCGACGGTCTTCTCTGGGACGAAGTCTGGCTGCTGGATCATGGATTCACCGTTTTCATTGGCAACGCAGCGATGTCATTCGCCGACGTGTTGGGATCATCCTCAATGAGATTGAGTTGTTTCCGTGACATTTCAACCAGTTGCTGTTCGAGAGCTGCCATACCATCGTTCATGGCAATGTCCACTTTCAACTCTGATTTGTGGATCTCTGGTTTCTTCAGGTGAGTCAGCAAACTGTTCGCTGCGTCGCTCCGGACTTTGGGAGAAACATCAATGTCCATCATCAGCTCATACTGGGTGTTGATTGCTTCCTGGAAAACATCCTGGTTCAGGATCCAGGTTGGAACCATGGCACGCTCCATGATTTTCGTGACGAGCTGGCCTTTGTTGTAAGCAGTCACCATGGAGGCAATGTCTTTTGGTTGTCGGCCTGCGTCCTTCATCGCTTTGTAGCGATCGGGGAACGTAGCTTTATACGAGTCGATGTTCGTCTTGCCCATGATCTTGTGGGAGACGTACATCACAGCTTGGACGTAATCACCGACCTTGTATCGACCTTCTTGCAAGACTCCGGAGAATGTCACAAAGTTATCTCGGATATTGCGAGCCTCTTCCGGATCTCGTGAGAGAGTGTTCAGTTGGTTCACCATATCTTGAGTGATATTGTGTCGATGTTGTGCAGGAAGGGATTCCTGAACTGCGCCTAGTGTCAGCATTGCCTGATTACCTCATAGTGTGTTAAGCGATCTCAATGGTCCGCCTATAACCTGAACTTAGACTGGAAAGCAACAAAATGGCAATATGCACAACCAATTACACCTGCACCCCCGTTTGGTACACTTCAGTCGATTCGACCGAAGGCGGTGGTGAGGATGTCATCTCCTACGCGGCTGGGCCGAGTGCGGTAGATCTCAACGTGACTTGTATTGTGAATACTGGGGACATCCAGTTTCAGGTCAAAGACCAGAACGATGTTTGGTTCACTCCAACAGAAGCATCTTACACGGTACTGGCTTCGAACTGTGTCCGTCTCCCACGGGCCAACATGCCAGACATCCGGATCCTCGCCACTGGCGATGCGACCTTCTCTGTGGCTGGTGATCTCCGCAAAGGATAAGATATGCCCGTAATTCGTACCAATACCCAGGACGAGTGGAAACGTCGTCGTATCGACGTTCGCCACATCAACCCGTCCATCATGGAAGGTGAACGCGGGCATACCTCAATGCTGGGTCAGGGTTCTGCTGTTCCAATTGTTCGGTATGCCCCGACCTTTCTTTTCCCTCCATATATGACTGGTGATTCCAAGATCCCATCAGTGTTGACGGTTAATCCTGGTGTCATTGACGCCAGTCCCAAAGCAAACATCTTTTACCAATGGTATGTTGACGGAGTCATGTTGATCGGTGAGACCAGCAAGACACTCACAACCAGTCTTTCATTCGATGATGTTGAGATCACCTGCGAAGTCACAGCCGTGAACTTCCTTGGTGTTGATGTTGGTCTTACAAATGGTATCACTCCAGGTCTGGTCGAACCCATCATCAACGAAGAGTATCTCACGTATGCTGTTTCTGGTCTGAGCCAAGATCTGAAACAGAACATGTTTGACCACAAGACTCTGATCACCACAGGTATCTCGATGTATCTACGAACAGATGTTCAACAACAAATCATTTTGATTCCCACAGGTATGTGGGTTGAGTTTCGTGATGATGTCATGAGTGGAACAGGTGCTGTCATCACTGGTCTTGGTGGAGATGAAGGTGGACAACTCTATCACAACGAAGCCTATGTGATGTGGCAGCCAACTCGTCTTGCTGATCTACCATTGATCAACCCAAGTGCAGACCTTGGGGATCTCACAGGTTGGACTGTTACCGAGGGTTCGATCGCAGCTCTGACGATTTCTTCTTCTGGGGATGTCACTGCTTATAGTGGAACTCATTTCTTTGGGGATCAGGAACCTATTCAACCTTCATCATCCTCCATGTTCCAAACAGTTGCTTTGAATGCAAGTGACATTGCTGAAGCGGTCGATGGAACTTTGATGTGCAACCATATGTTTATGATGGAAAATCGTCTTGGACAGGATGGGGTTCAAGTCACCGTTCAGTATCTTAGTTCTGCTGATGCAGTTTTGGGGACTACAACTGAAGGTCTTCTGATAAATACTCAGAACCAAAGCTGGAGTCACCAATTCAGCGAACTTGAATATGTCCCAAGTGGGACTGAGAAAATCAAGGTAACTATCTTCTTCAACAATCTTGGGACTACCGTTGGATACGCCTCTATTGACGACATTAGTGTTCGTCTTTATTCCGATACCTGAACCAAAGGAACATATCATGCCCAATATCCTCTTCGCTTCAAACAACATTGCCCATTGGCCGACTGCTGTTGCGGGATCGGTTTCGGGTACGTTCGATTCTGCCCGCGTTCCATACTCGATTGCCATGAGTAATTATGAAACTTTGAACTCTCCTCAGTTCAATCCTTCGACTGGAGATGAAACGTGGTTCCACTTCCGGATCTACAACGAAGGTAGTGCAGACTACAGCGGTGTTCAAACTCTATTCAAATGTTATGACATCCAAGGTAATACCCTGGTTCATATCCGCAAAGTAAATTTAACCTATAAGTATTTTCTTACAGCTTTCCTGTATGATGGTAGTGGTTCTCCTCAGAATGATGACTGCACAATCCCGCTGACCGACAGCAAAGTCAGTTTTGTTGACATCAAGTACACAGTTACCACTCTGAAGATCGAGCTGAAGGTCTACATCAACGGCTCGTTGGGCAGCACAATCTTGTTCAACGCAAACCCAAACAACTACGTGGCTCCTGTCACTTTCTCTTTGGGTTGTGCGTTTACGGAAACCCTGAGTGATATTCAGCATATCTCTGAAATCATCGTCGCCGACGGTGACACTCGGAATGCTCGTCTGGATCTTCTGCGTCCCATCAGTGCTGGTGCATACGAACAATGGCAGGGCAGCCTTGCAGCTCTGGCCGATGATGATCCGACCACAGGTATGACAACTATCGCTCCTGATCAACGTCAGACGGTGAACCTGAGTGCTTACACAGGTGCGACCAACATCTCGAACTTTGTGATGGTCAGCCAAACGACTCGTGGTCAGAACTCACCCACAGGACTGAAGCACACTGTGCGTCTCTCCGGTGTGGACTATGACAGTGCGACGATCCCAGTTGGGTTCCCGCTTCAGTACAACATCACCGACTTCCAAATCAATCCTGCGACTTCTCTTCCGTGGGAAGGATCTGACCTTTCTCTTATTGAAACTGGTTTTGTTTCCGTGGCATAACATAGAGGTTGGCTGTCCTCTTACATGGAGGTGATCATATATCTCGGATCAGGGGGGCTTCGGCCTCCCTTTTCTGTTGACGGGTCTGAACCAAGGAAGTAAGTACCCCTCATGGAAAACATTATTCATCAGTTTACCAAGCGACCAAATCAACCGACATGATCGGGTGAGACGCTTGTACTCACCCTCTCATAACCGGGGTGAGTAGATGAATAAGGAAAATTCCCTCCCCCCCATTTCGCCGTCATAGCTCAGTTGGTAGAGCGCCTCTCTTGTAAAGAGGATGTCCGGAGTTCGACTCTTCGTGGCGGCACCAATATCTCTCTGTAGGCTAGTCTGGTAAGTCGTCTGGTTTGGGACCAGAAGATCGTAGGTTCAAATCCTACCAGAGAGACCAATCTTCCCCCCGGTGGTGTTTCCGGCTTTTGGGCTACGAACCCGTAATGCAGAGTTCGATTCTTTGGGGGAAGGCCATATTTAATTGTTCTCCACGGCCCCTATTGGCAGGGGGGTACGGCTGTTAACCGTAAAGCTCTTGGTTCGAATCCCTGCCGGTACACCAAGATTGTGACAGTAGCTCAGGGGTAGAGCGTCTGGTTGAAGGCCAGAGCGTCGGTGGTTCGAATCCATCTTGTCACACCAGACCTTCCAAGGGTCTTCTAACATAGGTGATTGTGGGTCTACCCATCGTCCCGACAGATAGGATACCGGGTGGTTGACCCGGAGATACTGGTGCAAATCCAGTCCCTTGGGCCAGAGACGAAAGAATATGCTAGGCTCCTACGGGTTAGGGGACACGGTTGTGAACCGTTGTCAGGAAGGTTCAAATCCTTTGCCTAGTACCAAGGTTGTTGGGGCGTCGCCAAGCGGTAAGGCATCGGGCTTTGATCCCGTCATTCGTAGGTTCGAATCCTACCGCCCCAGCCAAGATTATGGAGATCGTGACAGGACTCGCACCTGCATCCTCTTCCTTTGCAGGGAAGCGCCTTACATTCGAGCCACACGATCAATTTGGCGGATGGCCAAGGAGTCGAACCCTCATCCTTTCGGAGCCACACGGTATTCAACACCGCTTGCCGTCCACACAGCAGGACCATCCGTTATTGGTACTCCCCCCCGGATTCGAACCGGGACTGTACTGGTTTTGAACCAGCCGCCTCCTACCAATTGGGCTAGGGGAGCATGGCGGAAGATGGAGGTCTTGATCCCCACCCCATTCAAGGGGCCAACTGGTTAGCAACCGGGCCGGATCATCTTCCAACTTATTCGTATCTCAGATGCGCGAAAGTTGGCATCGGTGCGAGGAATCGAACCCCGCTCTTCAGGTTTTTTCACCGGCATCTTCGACCAGTCGTCACATGGATCTGTCATAGGGTAAGAATCCTTTGGT
>Ga0306901_1000272_pt1 | contig 24861 bp, 19 predicted proteins | sample AntRauMFilla3767_FD_190431 | JGI IMG/M metagenome (GOLD analysis project Ga0306901, IMG submission 190431) | Saline lake microbial communities from Rauer Islands, Antarctica - Metagenome Filla 3 #767 (v2) (version 2) | ecosystem: Environmental > Aquatic > Non-marine Saline and Alkaline > Saline ... | reverse complement strand
TTGGTTGTTCATTACCGCTACAAGCAACTGCGGTTAAAAATGCGAGCGTTACACAAAAAATATTTCTAATCATAAAGGTTTTATAAAAAGTGTTTAAAAATCTCCAATAAAATAATGCACATTCCCGCGTGATGGTTCCACACCAATGCCGACCCCAATATCGAGCGCTAAGTTTGAAATACGAAATCGAAACCGCAGCCCCCCTCCAAAAACCGACCGCGAAGAATCTAAGAACGACCCGGCGGCAGGGTCGGCCACGGTATTGGTGAAGGCAGAAATATAAATAGAGCTCAAATATAATGGCAGCAACAGTCCGCCATTTTCGGGATAAACCAGCGGAATGGTGTAGCGGCTATTTAAAGAAATAAGATTGTTAGAGAATGGGAAGGGTGATTCCGAAAATCCATCGGAAATAATGGTTTGATTATTAAACACCGGCCTGGTTTGGGTGATGGCTTCTACCCCCAAGCGCAGCGACTGATTCCAGCGCCGCAGCGGAGAAATATATCCAAAAAGCCCGCCACGCAAGGCCGTGGGGTTGGAAAAATCCAAATTAGCGGTCCCGGCAGAGGTGGTTAGATCAAGGCTGCCTGACTTAAAAAAATGTTCAACTTCACCGTAGAGAAACCCTCCGGAATGCGGCTGTACATCACGCAAATTCTGTTGCAGCTTATAGTTAAATTGGCCAAAAAGATTCCCGATGGTTGCATTCGAGAAATCAGAGGCTTTGTCGCCCTCGGTATTGAAATACCGGAATTGTGATTGTCGTATTTCCGGCTCCACAAAAAAGCTGGTAAAACGCACATTTTGCTCAAGCGTAAACGTTGTGGGCACACTCAGCGCAAAACTGCGTTGCTGACGAATAAATCGCCGGGCAAATGAATTATCATTTTCATCAACAAAACGGAAGTTCTGAACGGCGGGCTCACTAAAAATTCGGGCTTTAAAGCCGGGGAAAAAGGATTTATTTTGATAGCTGGCATCGTACCAAAGGCGGTTCTCAAAAATAGTGGCCTCCAGCGAATAGGCCTGTTCTTGCAGCTGGTTACTACTGTGAATGCCCGCGCCGAACCGGTAGAGATCGCTACCCAAAACCTCATTAAAAACCGGAATAACCGCCCGCGGCTTGAGCCATGAAAGTCTCGGAGCATACGATTGTTGTTCCCAGGAATTTTCATTTAACGAAAAGGAGGCCGCTTTTGATGCCGAAGTATCAGTGGCAGAAATAAGGGTTTCGTGAAAGTTGGCACGGTCAAGAACAACCGGTAATCGCTCATGTTTTTGCTGAATAACAAAGGCAATTTTAGATCCATCCTTGTTGTATGAACCCTCCAGCGCATTATATCTGGTATTGGTAATCTGGGTAATTTCGCCCGTCAAGGCGCGATATTCATACAGCTGCATAGTACCGCTAAAATCCGCGCTAAATAGCAGGCGACCGCCGCCCGGGTTCCAGACGGGATCAAACACGGAGCCTTCTGTAAACGAAATATTCGGCGCGGCCGATAGCTGCTCTTTAAGGTTCTTTTTCGATGCCAACCACAGCCCTTGCGTGCCGTTGCGGTTCATCACCACGGTCAGCGAATCGGGGTTTTGGGGGTGTACATTAACCGAAATAAGCCGTGCATTTTCGGAAGAGAATAGTACTTCAAGAGAACCATCACCCCTGGAAGAGAACTGAACCAGCCGGGCGTTGGTATGATGGGTTTGCAACGCCAGTAAGGTTGAGTCAGGCCCAAGTGATGGCGAATAAAGGCGGCTGCCTTCCTGAAGGGTTTTGGATGATCCATCGCTTAACAAAGCCTTCACCAAAGTGGACTTGAAGGTATTAGGATAGCGCAGATCTGCATTATAATAGCTGTAAATAAGCAAATTATTATTGGTGAGCACATAATTATAATCGGTTACCGAGCGCGTTTTTACTCGGCGCTTCAGCTCGTTGGTATTTAAATTATAACGGTAAAAGCCGGGTCCGGCGTCATAAAAAGCGCCGTAGAATACAAGCGTTGAATCATTCAGCCATTTTGGTCGGCGAATATCGCTTCCTTCATAAGAAATGGGAAGAGGAGATAACCGCCGGGCGGACGCTTTTGCCTGGGCATTGAGCTGTTTTTCTTTTGCTTCTTCAAAATCATCATAAAGTTGTGAGGGCCACTGCCCGGTGGCCTGCTTTAGGGCAACTCCATAGCCTAAAAACGGCCATCGAATGTTAAAGTCGATGGCATTGCGTGAGGTTTCCGGGCCATAGGTATCTTGCAGCCATTTGGTAAATTCATAGCCGCCCATGTAGTGACGCAGCGCGGGACGCGATTGAGCCGGAACATGCACCATCTGTCCCAGTGACCAGCGGTCGGGGCTATTGAATATGGAGTTAAACTGATTGAAAAAGAAAGGATAATTCCCCCGGCCGCCGCCCGGTGCTACGTGTTCACTTTCGTAATAGGTGGCCAGCCCCTCCCGAATACCGGAGGGTGTGGCTCCGTGCATGGAGCGGGCCAGATCCGGCGAAAAAATATTCACCAAGCGCCCCAGCCCAAAACCTCCAAGATGGCTGAGCTGCAGGGCGTGCACCAATTCGTGGGGAGCAACATTTTCGAGCCAGCCGCCGGTTGCCGGATTCAGCGCTTTGCCTTTGATAGGTGGGATATCAATTTCGGAGCGAAAATGCAGGGAAGAAACCAGTCCGTTGGAGCGATCATTATAGTTCGTCAGTATCACCGGAAAATCGGAGAGTTCTCCGCCGGTCAGTGATTGAACGCCGGGATATTCTTTTTCCAAAATGCGCGCCGTTTTCCAGGCTACCGAATCTTCACCCAAGGGATAGATGATGTTAAAATGCGGGGTCGAAAGTTGCTGCCAATCAACAGGCGGGCGGTATTGGGTGGGGTAAAACTGTGCCACGGCTACGGAATGGATCACAAAAAGAAATATTGCAATGAATAATATATTGCGGCGCATTATAGAAAACGATGATATAAAAATGAAAAGGCCAATCTAATAACTATTTAGCAAAGGTGAAGCTTTAGACTTGAAAAATTCAACGAATTTCTCTCAACTACGCATTCAGGGGTTGGGTTCATTTTTTTGATACACGAATAAACAACCCCCGTCCCGCACATAATTTGATGTGTGGGACACCCCCTTTGTTAAGGGGGATTTTCTACAAGCTTCATGTTACGAAACTTTGGAAGTTCCGTAAAGCTCCACAGGTATCAAACAAGAACTGGCACAAGTTAAAAACTTGCGCCAGAAAGGATCTCGATTACCTAAATTTAATACTTATCATAAATATCGAGCTACATGGGGTTTAACTTGTACATCAAACAAAGATCACATATTTTTATAGTACGTTATTAAACATTTAACATACTATTTATGGACATTTCAATTTCTAAAGACATAGAACCGCTTTCTGCATTCCGAAAGAAGTCGGCCGATTTTATTAAGCGCCTGAAAAAAGAGAAACAACCTATCATTTTAACGCAGCATGGGAAAAGCGCGGCTGTATTAATGGATGTAGCTGAATATGAACGATTTAGTAAAAAATTGGATCTGCTGGAAGATTTGCTTGAAGCCAAACAACAAGTTCAACGCGGAGAAACCAGCACCATGGAAGAAGCGGAGGATAGAATTAACAAGCATCTTTCAAAATGGAAGTAATTTTTACCAACCGTTTCTTAGATCGTGTGGAAGAGTTCTCTTATTATATTGCGCTCGATAATATTTAAATGTCCGTCACGTGGGCAAAAGATATTTTCAGTAAGTGCCAAAAGCTGCAAGCGAACCCAAACATGGGACGGATGGTGCCGGAATTTAGGCGGCCGGAAATTCGAGAACTCATTCATGGCAATTATCGCTTAGTTCACGAAGTAAAATTTTCTCAGGTGGATATGCTCACCATTTGGCATACAAGTCAACAATTCCCAGATAACCCCAAAGACTTGTAGTACTTAATAAGCTTCTGAAGCTTGGTGAAGCGTATTCAGCCAAGAAAGCAATAGAACGCCCAAAAGTGTGCAAAGGTGCCGGCCATTACAAAAAGGTGCCAAATTTCGTGGTGGCCGAACCACTTTGGAATCGGGTTGGGTTTTTTGATCCCGAAAATAATGGCTCCAACGGTATAGGAAAGTCCGCCGGCGATAATCCAGATCAGAAAATCGAGCGGCAGTTTTTCAAAGATAGCGGGAAAAAGCAATACGCCCATCCACCCCATGCCGAGATATATACCCGTGGAAACCCAGCCGGGAATAGAATGGAAAATAAATTTCTTAATAATCCCTGATAGCGCAATGAGCCACACCGCGCCGAAAACAATCCACCGCCAGTCGCCCTCAAGCACCAGTAGGCAAATAGGTGTATAGCTGCCGGCAATGAGAACATATATCATGCTGTGGTCCAGCCGCTGCAAAAAAGCAATGGTTTTCTGTTTCGCGTTTATGGAATGATACAGCGAGCTGGCCGTGTAAAGCAAAATCATGCTGCTGCCAAAAATACTGAATGCCACAATTTTTGTAACCGATGCAGCGACGATAGCTTTGTAAAGCAAAAGAATAAGCCCTATCACAGAAAGCACGGCACCGGCGGCATGGGTAATACCATTCACCGGCTCACGGATATATTTTTTTATTTGATTCATTGGAAATTTTTCAACTCAAAGAAACTTCATAACGCCTTATGAACGAAAATAGTTTTCAACGGTATGAGAAAAAGTAAATTTTAAGTAACATTTTTGGAAAGTTTCCGTAAAGACCATTAAAAGAGGCCTTTGCATAACCTACGTCTATTTCTCCCAAAGGGATTCCTTCGGGAGACTCTTAGATAGTATTTCAAAGGCCTCTAAAATAAAACTTTTTGGCAGTTAAAATCGTCATCTCTACTTACCTATATCTTTAACACAATTCTACAGCTATGAAAAAATATACCGCATTTTTATCGCTTGCCGTGCTTTTGCTGCTGCAAAGCACCGGCTTTGCGCAGACTGAACGTATTGAAGAAGTTGATCAAAAGGATGAAGAAATTACCATCCCGTATGAAAAATACAAGCTCGATAATGGGCTTACCCTTATTATTCATGAAGACCACTCCGACCCGCTTGTGCACGTTGATGTAACCTACCACGTAGGCTCGGCCCGCGAAGAGCTTAAAAAATCGGGCTTTGCCCACTTTTTTGAGCATATGATGTTCCAGGGATCGGAAAATGTAGCTGATGAAGAGCATTTTAAAATCATCACCGATGCCGGCGGAACGCTGAATGGAACCACCAACCGCGACCGGACCAACTATTTTGAAACGGTTCCCGCCAATCAGCTTGAGGCCATGCTTTGGCTCGAAGCCGACCGCATGGGGTACCTGTTGCCTGCGGTAACGCAAAAGAAATTTGAAGTGCAGCGCGCCACGGTAAAAAATGAGAAAGGCCAAAATTATGATAATCGTGCCTATGGACGTTTTCGTGAAGTGAATGCGGAAGCGTTGTATCCGTACGCCCATCCGTACTCCTGGCTTACAATCGGAAAGCTGAAAGACCTTGACCGGGTGAATGTGTCTGATTTGAAGAAATTTTTCCTCCGCTGGTATGGTCCCAATAATGCTACTTTAACGGTAGGCGGTGATGTAGAGCCGCAGAAAGTGGTGGAAATGGCGGAAAAATATTTTGGAAGCATACCTCGCGGACCGGAAGTTGAAGAGATGAACTTAGAGCCCGTGGAGCTTGAAGAAGATCGATACGTATCATACGTAGATAATAACATCCGCTTTCCGGCACTTATTTTTACGTACCCAACCGTTCCGCGATATCACAAAGATGAGCCGGCCCTCGATTTTCTTGCGCAGATTTTAGGTACCGGACGCAGCTCGTATTTCTATCAAAAGTTTGTAAAAAAACAGAAAGCCATTCAGGCCTCGGTATTCAGTTCCACCAGCGAGCTGGCCGGCGAATTTACGATGTTGGTGCTCCCCTTTCCCGGACAAACGCTTAGTGATTTTGAAGAAGAAATGCGCCAAATTCTACAAGAGTTTGAACAAGACGGCGTCTCAGAAGAAGACCTTGAAAAAATAAAAGCCGATTATGAGGCCGACTTTATTAACGGGCTGGCTACGGTGAGTGGCAAAGTTTCGCAACTGGCCAGCTACCAGACGTTTGCTGAATCCCCCGACTTCATTCAGCGGGATTTGCAGCGGTACCGCGATGTTACCAAAGAAGACATCACCCGGGTATTTAACAAATACATCAAAGATAAGCCGGCGGTTATTCAAAGCGTGCTGCCAAGCGAAGAGGTGGAGCCGGCACAGGCCGATAATTTCACGCCCGACAGTACCGGTACCAACCCATTTCCGCAGACTGATTATTCAGGGTTGACATATAACGAACCATCGGGCGATAGTTTTGACCGCAGCACACGTCCCGAAGCCGGACCGGCACCATTGGTAAACGTACCAGAATTCTGGAAAATGACCATGGATAACGGCATGAAGGTGATTGGCAATAATTACACCGAAATACCTATTGTAAACTTGCAGCTCACCATTAACGGCGGCCACCAGATGGATGCCAACAACCCTAAAAAAGCAGGACTGGCTTCGCTGACGGCATCTATGATGAATGAATCAACCGAGAATTACAGCTCGGAAGAGATTAGCGAAGAACTCCGTAAAATTGGCAGCTCTATAAGTATCTCGGCCGGCGATGACGCCACGAACGTAAATATTCGGTCACTCAAGAAAAATCTGGACCGCACCATGGAGCTTGCCGAAGAAAAACTGTTCCGTCCGGCCTTTGATTCCACCGATTTTGCCCGCCTCAAAAACCAGCAAATTGAAGCCATCCAATCATCCTATAAAAATCCTTCGGCCATTGCCAGCCAGGTGTACGATCGGCTGATTTATGGAGATAACCATATTTTCTCGGTTCCCTCAAGTGGTATCGAAGAAACGGTAAATCGCATCATGCTGGATGATGTGAAGGCGTTTTATGAATCATACTATGCTCCGAATGTTTCTGAGCTGGTAGTAGTGGGTGATATTAAACAGGATGCCGTTATGGATAAGCTGGCATTTTTAAAAAACTGGGAATCGAAAGATGCGACCATGCCCAAACTTCCCGAGGTGAAGCGCCCCGAATCAACCCGCGTGTATTTGGTTGATAAAAAGGACGCTCCGCAATCGCAAATACGCATGGGTTATATGACGGATATGGACTACGATGCTACCGGCGAATATTACAAATCCACCTTGATGAACTACCCGCTGGGCGGGGCGTTCAACAGCCGTATTAATCTGAATCTGCGCGAAGATAAAGGGTGGACGTATGGCGCACGTTCAGGCTTTAGTTCCGATGATAACCCAGGTCCTTTCACGGCTTCTGCCGGCGTAAAAGCAGCCGCAACTGACAGTTCGGTATCGGAATTCATGAAAGAAATAACCAACTATCATGAAAATGGAATCACCGATGATGAACTGACCTTTATGCGTAATTCCATTGGTCAGCGTGATGCACGCAGCTACGAGGCACCTTGGCAAAAAGCCGGATTCCTGCGAGAAATTATGCATTACGGGCTTGATGAATCGTTTGTGAAAGAGCAGCGTAATATTATCGATAATATTACTAAAGAAGAAATTAATGCCCTGGCCGATGAGCACCTGAAACCGGAACAGATGTATATTTTGGTTGTAGGTGATGCGCAAAGCCATCGCGAGAAACTGGAGGCCCTCGGCTATGATGTGGTCGACGTATCAGAAAAGGGTGATATTATTGAACCCATGCAAGAAGATACCGGAGGAAAGTAAGTTACGCCCACGTATATATTCTTCGATATCAGAATTTAAATTGGATAAGGTCCCGCATGCTCAGAAGGCATGCGGGATTTTTTATAGATATAGGGATATTGTTTAAGGCAAAAAATTAATCAACCACCATGCTGGGTACAGCCGCTTGCAGCTTGAAAGTACGCCGGGTGAGGGAAGCACGTTTTATTATGATTTACCGATAAAGCCTGTTAACGACAAAGATGTTGAAGAAATGGATAAGGCTCCGGTAATAAATACCACAGGAGAGGCGCCTGTTTCTCACTCAGAGGCCTTTACCGTTCTGGTTGCAGAAAGACAGTATAGTGAATATGCAGTTGGTTGCTGCGGTGATGGAGAAAACCTTTCCCAAGGTGACTGTTGTTAAAGCAACGAATGGAAGTGAAGCCATTGATTATTTTCGGGACAAAAGCCCTAATGTCGTTTTTATGGATATTCAAATGCCTGAAAAGAATGGGTATGAAGCTACAAAGAAGATCAGAACGATGGAGAAAAATGATCGGCGAACGCCTATTATAGCATTTACAGCAGGAACCATAAAAGAAGATCAGCAAAAATGTTTGAATGCGGGAATGGATGACTTCTTGGCAAAACCGGTGTTGCCCGAAACGCTTGAGAAAATGGTTCTTAAATGGATTAACTATGCGCCTGTAAAAGACGGCACGTCCCGATAAAAACATTCTTTGAGCCCGTCATTGCCTTCGCTTATTGTTCGTCTTGCTCCTCAATGCGCGACCATTCCTTAATTTCTACAAATTTCGTATCACCCTCGGGCCCCACATAGGCCAGACGGTCGGATACGTCAATTCTTTGTGAGCGCTCCTGTAAAACCGAGGAAGCCAGAACAATACGCCCGTTAATGACAATGCCCATATCAGATGTGGTGGAAATGTTGGCATTTAACGTTTTCCGGTTTTGATACACAATATAAGCCGGCACCGCGCCCTCCGGCCAGTTTTCAATGATAACGGCCACGTCAATTCCTTTTTCCGGAACATCCGAATTGTTCACCGGCGGTTCCGACCAGTTGCTGTATCCGGCATTTACTACTTCCATGTCATTAGCCCCTGTTATTTTATCCCGCACCGATTCATACACTGTACAACTGCCAAGAATCAAAATAAATGATAATAGAAAAATATTAGTTATTCTCATGTGTTGTATTATTGATATTTAGGTTCAATAACCATAAAATAATTATTTGTTCACTACAACGTAATAATTTAAGCATTATGATATGAAAAATTTAAGCTTCTTTTCACTGATTTTTCTATTAGTAATAACTATGTGGGGATGCAGCGATGATTCAAACTCCACAGGTCCCGATCCCGGAAATGAGACCAATCAGGCAACCTCCGAAAAGCAATTTGTGTACAATGCCATGAATGAATGGTATTTGTACCAGACAGATGTTGCAAACTTAGCCGACAACCGTTTCGCAAGCGATGAAGAATTACAGCAATTTTTGATGACGTTCTCTGATGCCGAAGCGCTTTTCGGTGAACTACAGATTCAAAATGATCCGTATTCATTTTTTATAGAAGACTACGAGGAGTTTGAAAATAACCAGGATGGCATTCAGGCCGCGCTGGGGTTCGATTACAGCTTTGTGCAGCTGCAGGATGAATCGATAATCGGCTACGTGCGGTACATCATTCCCGATTCTCCGGCCGAAGATGCCGGGCTTGAACGCGGTGATATTTTTACCCAAGTGGACGGCAACGAACTTACAGTCAGTAATCTGGGAATTTTACGAACCAATTCTTCTCACACCTTAACGCTGGCCGAAGTGGACGGCGACCAAATCGTTGAAACGGGCGAAGTGGTAACCGTGGAATCCAGACAAGTTATTGAAGACCCCATATTTTTGACCAAAACCTTTGATGTCGACGGCGGGCAGGTAGGCTACATGATATACAATGCCTTTCAAAGCAACTCACACCGCGACCTGAATGATGCTTTTGCTAACTTCCAGGGCGTTGATGAATTAGTCATTGATCTGCGCTATAACGGGGGCGGAGCGGTTATTACCAGCCAGCTGTTGGCCAGCTTAATATCCGGACTGGATGACAGCAACACGTTTTCAGAGTTTCAATACAATGACAAGAAATCGCAATTCAATGATTCAGACCCTTTTCTTGAAGCCGTTCCGCTGCCAAACGACGAGGGCCGCTTTGAATTAGACGAAGATGGAAATTACGTCCGCACTATCCCCATGAATAATCTCTCGCTCGACCATGTATACGTGATCACGAGTTTGGCTACTGCATCAGCCAGTGAAGCTCTCATTAATGGGCTAAAACCCTTTATTGACGTAACACTTGTTGGAAGCACCACGGAAGGAAAAGACGTAGGTTCCATAACGTTATACGATGCGCCTCCAAATTATTCTGACAAGGACAATATTAATCCTAATCACAAGAAAGCAATCCAACCTATTGTGGTGAGCATCAGAAATGCCAATGATGAAAATTATCCTAATGGCTTTACTCCGGCTGGAAATAATATTGTCCGTGAAGTAAATAATCTGGGTAACCTACCTCCCCTTGGCAGCATGGAAGATCCGCTATTGGCACGGGCGTTAGCACTTATCAGCGGGGAAACAATAGCAAAAGATGGCATTGAACAAGCGCCGGCTATGTTGCGAGGCGCCAAAATACTGGGCGGCCGAAAAGATTTTCAACCCTACGGTAATGGAATGTATATAGAACCTTTCATGATGCTGAAGAGTACCGAAAACTAAGAACACATTGCATTAAAAAATAAAAATTTACCGGTAGTTTTCCACCTGGTTTTTAGGGCAGAGGAAAATACCCATCCAATTCGTTGGTATTTATGTCAAACTCCTGCCGGGCATTTTATATCTTACAGATCATTCATTCAAATCCCCGATAGTGCCTTTTTATTATGAAATTTGGCCGCACCGATACCCCCGAGCGTATTGATTTTTCACTTCCTGACGATCACCCCGATACAAAAAAACTACTGGATCATAAGGGTGGCACCGGAACCCTCAACCTGTATGTTGGATGCGCCAAATGGAATAAGAAAGACTTAAAGAACTTCTATCCCAAAGGTGCGGGCGATGAACTCACCTATTACGGCTCGCAGTTTAATGCGGTTGAGCTGAATGCCACTTTCTATAACATTTTTGACCCCGACCAGATAAAAAAATGGCGCGATAAAGTGCCCCCTAATTTTAAATTCTTTCCGAAGGTGAACCGCTACATCAGTCACCTGAAATGGCTGAATGATATTGAAGAGCGCACCGATGATTTCATCGACAGTATTGTGCACTTCAACAAAAACCTGGGCACCACCTTTCTGCAGCTGCGGGGCAAGTTCAGGCCCAAGTTCTTTAATCGCGTACAGGCCTTTGTAGAATACTGGCCGCAAGGCATTCCGCTGGCCGTGGAATTGCGCCACCCGGACTGGTTTGATGACGAAAAGGTTGCCGGTGAACTTTATGTTCTTTTTGAAGAAAACGACGTGGCCAACGTCATCACCGATACGGCCGCGCGCCGCGATTTGCTGCACATGCGGCTCACCAATAATGAAGCGTTTATTCGCTATGTAGGCGCGAATCACCCCACCGATGTATCCCGCCTTGATGAATGGGTACCGCGGCTAAAGAAATGGCGTGATGAGGGATTGGAAAATATCCACTTTTTTGTACACCAAAACTTAGAGAAGGCTTCTCCGTTGCTTTCCGCTCACTTTATAGAGCAAATGAATAAAATGATAGGGATAGATTCGAAGATACCAAAGATCCGGGATGATGTAGGACAGGGAGATTTGTTTTGACCTCTAAATCCCCTAAAGGGGACTTTTTTCTTAGCTATGCATAGAATGTTATTATCTTAAATTGTGGCTTATGCACATTAAACTTAGATCCTGAAACAAGTTCAGGATGACAAGTTATGTTTTGCAAATCCTTCTAATAAAAAAAGAGCAAAATTAATTTATAATAAAATTGGAAGTCCCCCTTTAGGGGATTTAGGGGTAGATAGCGGCTCGAATCAACCATCTATAACTGCAGCAATTTTTTTAAGTACCAATTCGATATTGTTCTCCACTTCTTCATTAGTAAATCGGATGACAGTTACACCAAGTTGATCCAATTCATTGGTTCGCAGAATGTCATATTCCTTCCGGTCCTTTATTCTGTGAATGCCACCGTCAACTTCTATTACCAATTTAACGGAATGACAATAAAAATCTGCTATAAACTTGGCCATGGGGTGTTGCCTTCTAAATTTGAATCCGTTTAATTGTCGCTTTTTCAGGTGTTGCCATAGTAGTTGTTCGGATTCAGTCATAGATTTGCGGAGTTTCCGTGCTTTCTCGAAAATGAAAGGAGAGGCACCGTAAAACATGGCTGGTTTTTGCATAATAATTGGTTTTGACCCTAAATCCCCTAAAGGGGACTTTGTCCTTGTATTTTATAGAATGCGGTTAATTTATTTACAGCTTTCGTTACGTTCTAAATATGGCTTAATATCTTATCCAAACAATAATAATAAGTCCCCTTTAGGGAATTTAGGGGTTAAAGAGGGATTAGGAGTTAAAAAGGAAAGGGGTGGAAAAAGTTAATCATCCAGAAACAAAGCAATTTTCGCCCAACCCGCCAAATATTATTTTGCACCCTACTAAACACAATTATTTTGTATAAATTAAATGAGCAAAAGAGAAGCTATTGGAAAGCAGATAGCTGATCTGGTACAACAATAACCACTTCATTCAAAAATCTATACTGTGAATGAAAAAACAATTATTTCTGGTATCAATATTTTTATTTGTATCTGCGATAGCAGTACATGCTCAAGATAATGCTTCAAACGCATCAGCTGATGACGAGCTCCAAAACCGGGCGCAATCCGTATACTTCGAAATACTTGGCCCGGGCGTTCTCTACTCTTTTAACTATGATTCACGGTTTCAAAATACCCCCGACGGTTTGGGAGGCCGCATTGGGGTAAGCCTAATTGTGGCAGACGGAAGCAGCCTGTTTACGCTTCCGGCTATGGTTAATTACCTGCTTGGAAATGATGGTAAGTACTTTGAAATGGGACTCGGAGCCACCTATTTGAACGTACAAGAGGATGAGACGCTATTTGATGAAAACCCCAGTGTAATTGGGACCATGGTTTTTGGGTATCGCTCGCAACCTGTGGATGGAGGATTCATGTTTAGAGCCGGTTTTTCGCCGATAATCAGCGAAGGCAATTTCATCCCCTATTACCCGTATCTTTCTCTTGGATATACATTTTAAGAAGTGGCCTTAAAAAATAGAATAGCTGCATTATTCTGAATTCTTTTCAAAATTTGGAATGACACTAAAATTTTACGTGAGATCCTGAAATAAATTCAGGATGACATGAGTGGTTTTGTGAAGGCTATTTAAATCATTCCCTATCGGTCCAATAAGTTAGTGGCTTGATAATCGTCCGGGGTGCCTTCAACCAGAACAATGTGGCCCTCGGTATTCTTTTTGCGGAGTGCGACGATATCCTGGTAGGCCTCCGAGTGATACCAGCCGCGGGCTTTTTCAATATCGGGGAATTCGATAATAACAACCTGCCCGGAGAATGCTCCTTCCACCGGCTCGGGCTTTTTGCCGTGCACTAAAAAGCGACCGTCGTAAGGTTTAAGGGTGGCATCAATGCGGTTGAGATAAAGCACGAGTTTGGAATTCACATTCATCTCGTAAAAGTGGCCTACTGCATAAGCTGACATTGGAGACTATTTATAACGCGTTTTAGCGGTTGGGATTAAATGATTCTGAGCATGGTTTTGAGCTTATTCTAACCCACCCCTGCGCCCCTCCCGGGGAGGGGATGGAATTGTTTCTTTTACTTCCCTCCACTTAACGCGCTATTTTTAATTAAAATTCCTGTTTGTCCGCGCTTGGGCCGTAGCTTGGCGGGACCCCAATATCCAGCAGGCGCAGGTAAACACCCAATTGCGCCCGGTGATGCGACATCTGGTTGAGTGCATGGCGGATCACCTCATATTTGTTCATGGTCATAATTACCTCGTCGCCATTGCGCATCGTCCAATCCGGTTTGAGATCATCCTCTGTGGCGTCTCCAAGAGCATGCATCCCCTTTTGGGTTGACTCCTCAAGGAGTGCAATCAACTCATCGGTACTGCTGACCGGTGTGGGCTCGTAGCCATCGGCGAAATCCATTTCCGAGGTGTTAAGAGCCATATCAACCCAAGCGGGAACCTCGGCAATGTGTACAGCCAGATCTTTCATGGGCATACTTTTTTCGCGGGGTTTCCAATCGAATTTACTTTCGGGAATACGCTCTAAAAATGGACGGGTTGTTTTCGTCTCTTGCTCAAACTCTTTCTTTAGGATGGGAATCATTTTCATAATAATACCTCATTTAGATTTAAAAAGGTGATTGCTACGTAGGATAATACAACCGCTCAGAAAGTAATGCCAGTATTATTAAGTAAGAAAATAAGCATAACAGATCGCTACGATTTTATAAATGTTGAATATTAATCATCCACAATATTTCCGTATTCCTCTTCCCGTTTCATTTGCGTATCCCAGAACAGTTTTGGGCACGGATTGTTGAGCTTGCCCACGATAGTATCAAACTGCCCGGCTACTTTATTTATCGGCAGGGATTGATGCACCAGTAGATCAATGTCGATTATATGAGAGCAAGTTTTTATCCGGTTTTTGATAGGCATTGGGTTAACAAGTCCCTATCTTTGCCGGCTTCAATGCCTGCCTCTTTGTCTCCAAATGCATACGTATTGCTCGTCATCCTTTTTCACTATTTATACATCACTGGTTGAAAAAGGAATGGCATCCGAATAGTTATTTTTCACTTATAGTTTGTCGCAGTTTTAATGGTTTTTATTGAGCAGTTTAAAAAGAAGCAATTCAATCTCAAGAATGAAGTTTTATCCGGTTTAACCGTTTCGCTGGCCTTGGTGCCCGAGGCCGTAGCCTTTTCCTTAATCGCGGGTGTCAGTCCCCTCGTTGGTCTCTATTCCGCATTTTTTGTGGGTTTAATAACGGCCGTATTAGGCGGGCGGCCGGGCATGATTTCAGGAGCTACCGGCGCCATTGCCGTGGTGATTATCAGCTTGGTTGCCACGCATGGCGCAGAGTATTTATTTGCGGCAGTAGTGCTCATGGGGGTGATCCAGATAACGATCGGTGCGCTGCGGCTTGGGAAGTTTATTAGGCTGGTTCCGCACGCGGTGATGTATGGTTTTGTGAACGGGCTTGCGGCCGTCATTTTCCTGGCTCAGCTCGACCAGTTTAAATACATGGCCGGCGATGGCATGCTGCACTGGCTCACCGGTCCGCCGCTGTGGATTATGTTGGGCTTTGTGCTGCTTACCATGGCCATCATCCACTTTATGCCTAAATTCACCAAGGCGGTGCCTGCGTCTCTTGCGGCTATCGTTGTAGTTTCGGGGATCATCATTTCGCTGGATATCCCTACAAAAACAGTGGGTGATATCGCGTCCATTTCGGGCGGACTTCCATCATTCCATATTCCGGACATTCCGTTCAATTTGCAAACACTGATGATTGTGTTTCCCTACTCATTGATTATGGCCCTGGTCGGGTTAATTGAAAGCCTGCTTACGCTGGCCGTGGTTGATGAGATGACGGAAACGCGTGGACGAGGTAATAAGGAAAGCGTGGCACAGGGCGTAGCTAACTGCGTGTGTGGCTTCTTTGGCGGCATGGGCGGATGCGCGATGATTGGCCAAAGCATCATTAACGTAAGTTCCGGGGGACGCAATCGCATATCGGGCATTGTGGCGGCCTGCACCCTCCTGCTGTTTGTGGTAGCAGGTGCCGCGTTGATCGAACAGGTACCCATGGCGGCCTTAGTCGGATTAATGTTTATGGTTGCCATCGGCACGTTTGAATGGGCCAGCCTGCGTATGTTCCGCAACGTGCCAGTCACCGATTTTCTGGTGATGATAACGGTTGCTGCGGTTACCGTCATTTTCCATAACCTGGCCGTTGCAGTATTTATCGGGGTAATTATTTCGGCCCTGAAATTTGCCTGGGAAAACGCGCTGCGTATCCGGGCTCGGAAGCGCATTGATGATCAGGGAAGAAAGCATTACGAAATTTACGGCCCGCTCTTCTTTGGCTCGGTGGGGCTGTTTCAGGAAAAGTTCAAAGTGCTTGAAGATCCCAATGAAATTATTATCAATTTTGAAGAATCGCGGGTAGTAGATCACTCTGCAATCGAAGCCTTGAACAAGGTGACCGAGCGTTATGCCAAGCTCGGTAAGAAAGTACATCTAAAGCATTTAAGCAGCGACTGTCGGTCGATGCTCGAAAACGCCTCGGCGATTATTGATGTAAATTATTGGGAAGATCCGAAGTACAAACTTGTTTCGGATGAGCTGGCTTAGTACCCACTTGATGAAAGGACTAATATTAAGGCGACATATAGGGTTTTTGCAACTATAGGGAGGGATCAAAACTGCAGTTGCCAATAAATATACAGCAGCGCAAATCCGGTTAAAAAAACCATGCCGCTCCAGCTTAGTAATTTAAGCCAGAGTTTGGGTTGGCAATCATCAGGCACATGCGGGGCCGTCACCAACCGGTAGTTTATGTAGGCCAGCACCGGCGCGGTGAGGAACGAAAGCGTAGTGGCGAGATCAATCATCAGGGTAAATTGATCACCCAGAAAATAGAGCACCCCGAGGGAAAGCACAGAAATGATAATCAGCAGCCAACGGTACAGGGCAATATCATCTTTTTGGGAAAATCGTTGGGGAGCCAGCACCTCGAGCATACGCCGCGATACGCGCGGGTAGGCGTCTGTAACCGTAAGCGTAGTGCTGAACATGGTAGAGAACGCACAGACAATAATAATGGGGTAGGCCCAGCCCCCAAGGCTGCCGGTGTACAGGCCAATAAGCTGTCCGGCAAAAACGGTTCCGCTGCTTGCAAATGCTTCGCCGCTCCCGTACATGACTAATGCTCCAAGCGATAAAAAACCAAGGGCCAGCAAGGCCGCACCAATGTAGCCAATGTTAAAATCGATGAGCGATTCACGCAGTTTGGGTTTATACTTGGTTTGCTTTGTGCGCTCCAGCGTCCACAGCGAATGCCATGCAGCTGCATCAATGGGAATAGGCATCCATCCCATCAGCGCAATGAGAAAGGCCACGCCGCCTACGTTCTAGATGGATGGAGCAGTGGCGGCTACCAATGTTTTTGCTTCACCCTGCAAAAGTGCAGCAACTAACGCAACAACGGTTGATACCGCCAGTACGGCCATAATTAATTTAATGGCACCGTCGAGGGCGGAATACTGCCCCGAAAGCAGCAGCAATATACAAATGCCCAAGATGATAGCGCTCCAACCCAGCGGAGATAATGCAATGCCGGTAAGCTCGGCGGCCAGATTTGCAGACACAATAGTAACAGCCGCCTGTACGGCAAACATGGTAGCAATGGTAAAAATCACAAAAATACCGATGGCCCAACTCCCCAATCGCTTATAGCCCTCAATCATACTTTCGCCGGTAGCTATGGCATAGCGCGGACCAAATTCGAGAAAGGGATATTTAAAAAAATTGGCCAGTACCACGGCCCACACCAGGGCAAAACCATAGGTTGCACCGGCCCGTGTGGACTGCACCAAATGAGATACTCCGATTGCAGCAGCCATCAATAGCCCCGGCCCCAGGCTTTTCTTGATGCGCTGCCAGTTACTATTTTGTATTTTATATTTGCTGCTCATACAGAAGATATTTGTTGGCGGTAATTTTATATACAAAAATTTATTTTGAATTAAAATTGAGCACAAAGAAATGAATTAATACATTGAAAGTTCATTGCGTAAACGAAGTGCTCATTTATAACAATGCCGCAAAGCACCTTTCAACAGTTTAAATAACCAGAGGATATTATGATTACTGAAGAAACTATTTTAACGCTCGTTGAAGAAGCTGATAACCCCAGCATATCAATCTATTTGCCGACCCATGTAAAGGGTGAAGAAGTAAAGCAAGACCCCATTCGATTTAAAAACTTACTAAATAAAGCAGAAGAGCAGCTCCAAGAAAATAAAATTGATCAAACCGAAATTGATGCCCTTCTGAAAGAACCCCGGAAACTGCTGGATCAACCGCTTTTTTGGCAGCATGCCGACAAAGGTCTGGCCGTTTTTATTACCGAAGATCAATTTGAATACTACCGGGTGCCACTCAATTTTAAGGAGCAGGTTTTAGTTGAGGATCACTTTCTCATCACCCCACTACTGCCTATGACCACCATGGACGGGACGTACTGCATTTTAACACTCAGCCAAAAAAATATACGATTGCTGAAATGCACACGCGATTCGGTGGAACCCATTGCTTTGGAAGAGACGCCTACCAGTCTTGAAGAATTTTTGAAATATGATGTAAATGAAAAACACCTGCAGCATCACTCGGGGCAGGGCGGTAAAAGCCGGGCTATTTTTCACGGGCAAGGCGGCGCAGAAGATACCAACACGCATGAAATCATCAATTTTTTGAAAACGGTAGAAAATGAGGTTACATCGGTATTGGGCAAACGCAATGATCCGCTGGTGCTGGTTGGATCAAACGAGGCGGTGGCTGAATATAAAAAAGTAAATCATTACAGCCGGCTGATGGACGATACCATTATCACAAATCCCGATCCGTTGAGTGACGAAAAGATCAATAAAAAAGGGTGGAAGGTGATAAAATCATTCTTTGTGAAAGGAATGTATGACGACATGGAACGGTATGCTGATTTAACCGGAAGCGATAAGCAGTCGGATAATCTTTCGCAGGTGGTGGAAGCCTCGTATTACGGAAAGGTGGAATCCCTCTTTGTACCTATCGGGGAGCAAAGCTGGGGCTGGTTTGACCGCGAGCGTGATACGGTTCACCACAGCGCCGAGCGCCAAAACGGGGAACACGATCTGATTAACATGGCAGCTATTAAAACGCTTTCGCAGGGCGGCAATGTGTACGCTTTGGAAAAGGATGATATGCCCCGCCAAAAATCAATAGCGGCTATCTTTCGGTATGCATAATTAGTTAGAATAGAGCCGAATAATAAAGATGCCATCACTCCAAGTGATGGCATCTTTTGTTTTTAGTTGATTTCATCTTTCAAACTGTGCCAGCAGCGCCGGTATTACAATCATGTTGAGCAGGGTTGAGCTGATCAAACCGCCTAAAATAACCTGCGCCATGGGCGACTGTATTTCATTGCCCGGCTCCCCGGCGGCCAGGGCCAGCGGGATGAGCGCCAGTCCGGCGGTGAGGGCGGTCATTAAAATAGGATTCAGCCGCTCCATGGCGCCCTGACGAATCGCCTGCATAAATTCTTTTCCCTCCCTGCGCAGGTACTGGTAGTGTGAAACCATTAGAATACCATTGCGGGTAGCAATACCAAAGAGGGTGATGAAACCCACGAGTGAGGCAATAGAAACAATGCCGCTGGTAAACCAGACGATCAATATACCGCCGATGAGCGCAAACGGAAGATTTACCATCACCAACAGGGCCGTTTTCAGCGAGCCGAATTCCAGATAAAGCAGCAGGTAGATGGCCAGAATAGCCACGATGCTCAGTAGTGAGATGGTGCGGGTAGCCTGGGACTGACTTTTAAATTGCCCACCATATTCTACGAAATAACCTTGCGGAAACGAAGTATTTTCAGACACATTCGCACGAATGGCATCCACCGTACCGCGCAGATCACGCCCGGCCACATTGGCCGATACCACAATTTTGCGCTGCACGTTTTCGCGGCTAATCGTATTGGGGCCGCTTCTTGATTTTATGCTGGCAAGCTCGGCAAGTGGCACTACGGCCCCGCTCTCGAGGTTAAAGTTCGCTTCCTTAACCGTTTCGATGCTGCCGCGATGCGCTTCATCAAAACGTACCATTAAATCAAACAGCTTGTCGCCCTCAATCACCTGCGAAACCACTTCGCCGGCAAAGGCCACGTCCACCATTTCAGAGAGGTCACCTATGCTGAGGCCGTAGCGGGCAAGCGCCCGGCGGTCAGGACGAATCTGAATTTGCGGCACATTCTGCTGCTGTTCCACGGCCAGATCCACCACGCCTTCAACGCCTTCCATCTGTCCGCGCACTTCCTCAGCTAAGGTTCTCAAGCGATATAAATCCGGACCAAATATCTTTACGGCAATATTGGCCCGCGTGCCCGACAGCATGTGGTCGATACGGTGCCCAAGAGGCTGGCCAATGGTGATATTCGTGCCGGGAACCACACTTAAATCCGTCCGTAATTCTTCGAGGGCCTGTTCCTTGGTCATCCCTTCCGGCACATCCAGATCGGCATTAATTTCGGAAGCATTTACACCCTGCGCATGCTCGGAAAGCTCTGCACGACCGGTTCTTCGGGACGTACCGGTGACAGCGGGATGGTCAAGCAATATTTCTTCGATCTGTTGGCCTATGTCGTTGGATTCATCCAATGAGGTGCCGGGAATAGTGACCGCGCTGATGACCAGGGTGCCTTCATTAAATTCTGGCAAGAATGAACTTCCCAAAAATGGAACAATAATCAATGTCGCTAAAAATAGTACCAGCGTACCTGCGAGCACCATCTTTTTATAGGAAAGAACACTATCCAGCACACGGTCGTAACCAGATTGAAGCTTTTTAGTAAACCAGCTTTCTTCCAATTTGCCTTTAGCTGCCTGTCCGGGTAACAGGTAGTAACAGAGCGCGGGCGTTACGGTCATGGCGATAATCAAAGAAGCGCCAATAGATACGATATAGGCCAGACCCAGCGGCTGCAGCATGCGTCCCTGAAGACCACTCAAAAAGAAGAGGGGAACAAAGACGATCATGATAATGAGCGTGGCATTGATGATGGATGAGCGTATTTCTTTAGAGCCTTCAAAAACCACCTGCGAGGATAATTTTTGCTCGGCCTCCGGAAGTTTCGCATTCTCCCTGAGCCTCCTGAATACGTTTTCCACATCAATAATGGCATCATCCACAATCACCCCGATGGCAATGGCCATCCCGCCCAGCGTCATGGTGTTAATGGTGATGCCAAAGAACTCAAGTACAAAAACCGAGGAGATGAGCGCCAGTGGAATAGCCGTTAATGAAATGAGCGTGGTACGGATATTCGCAAGAAAAAGAAAGAGGATCACAATCACCAGGAAGGCCCCGTCGCGGAGGGCTTCAATCACATTTTCAATGGCAAGGTTGATAAAATTAGACTGCCGAAAAATTTGGGTATTTATGGTAAAGCCCTCTGGCAGATTTTGCTCTATTTGAGACAGCGTTTCATCAACCCGCCGGGTTAATTCAAGGGTATTGGTATCGGGTTGTTTTTTTATCGACATAATGACGGCCGGCTCGGCATTCACCGAAGCATCGCCTATTTTTTGAGCAGCGTCAATTTCCACATCGGCCACATCACCCAAAGTAACAGGCGAATTATTCCGTTCTGTAATCACCGATTGCCGCAGATCATCCAGCGAATGCGCCCGGCCAATGCCGCGCACGGTATATTGCTTGCTATACTGCTGAAAAAAGCCGCCGGAAAAATTCTTGTTGGAAGCCTCGGCAGCCTGCACCACTTGGTCCAGCGTGATGTTGTACGCCTTCAGCTTATCGGGATTGACGCGGATCTGGTACTGTTTTAATCCTCCGCCAATGGGAACCACCTGGGCGACGCCGGGGATGGCCAGTAGTCGCCTGCGAATTTGCCAGTCGGCTGCAGTGCGCACTTCCAGCTCAGAGTGGCGGTCGCTTTCCACGCTCACCAGCATTACCTCACCCATAATGGATGATATGGGGGCCATAACCGGGGGCGGCACCTCTTCCGGCAGGCGACTGGCGACCAGTTGAAGTTTTTCATTCACAATTTGCCGGGCCTTGAAAATATCGGTGCCCCATTCAAACTCAACCCACACGATAGAAAAGCCTTTTGAGGTGGCAGAACGTACCCGACGCACGCCGGTGGCTCCATTAGTAGCCGTTTCAATGGGCAGCGTTACCAGTTGTTCTACTTCTTCGGGCGCCATACCATGGGCTTCCGTAAGCACGGAAACAGTGGGAGCGGTGAGGTCCGGGAATACGTCCACCGGCATGTTTATTACAACATAGACTCCGGCGATGAGCAATGCTAACGAACCGATAAGTACGAAAAGCCGGTGCTTGATTGATCCTTTGATGATTGCATCTAACATGGTAGTAGTTCTTAAATGAGTTAAAAAAATTGTTCCACAGAGTTTCACATGGGGTTTCTTTGTGGTTCTCTATGTATTTTCTGCGTACCTCAATGGTATAATCCAGGTTCTGTTTAGTGCGCATGTCCGTGAGCGGGCGCTTCGGATGACAGCGACGCCAGTTTGACCTGGTATGCATTTTCGGTGACCACATGCTCCCCTTCCTCAAGGCCGGAGGCAATCTCCACCCAGTTGCCGTCCCGAATGCCCAGTGTCACCCGGCGTTTTTCAAAGGACTCACCGGACACATGCACGAACACGACAAAATTACCCTCCTCCTCAATAAGGGCCGATTCAGGCACTGCCAGCACCTTCTCCTTTTGTTCAGTATCAATGTGCACCGTTGAAAACTGACCCAACGGCAGACTGTTCTCAGGGTTATTCATTTCATAAATGAGCGAAACCGTGCGGCTCTGTGGATCAATACTACTCCCCCGGCTGATTAACCGTCCGCCCAGCTGCGATATCTCGTACAGCTTGTCATTGCCCTGCACGGTAAAAGCGGCATTGCCCGCATTGGCAATACGCGGCTGTTCGGAGGCGGGTACATGGGCCTTCAGCCAAATACTGGAAGTATTGGCAATCTCAAAAAGCGGCTGGCCGGATTGCACCTGCATGCCCGGGTTCACATACGATTTAACGATGGTCCCGCTGATCGGAGCCTTAAGATTGAACCGAGATGAATTCCCATTCTCATCAAGCTGCACCACCTCGCTGATGGTTTGGAAACGTGTTTGTGCCTGTCTATAAGCAATGCGAGCCTCCTTCAACTCAATCTGTGGAATAGCTTCTTTTTCGTACAGGCGCTTGGAGCTTTCCAGTTTTTCTTTAGCCAATTCCAGCTCCGACTGGGCATTCGTGTATTGCTGGGCAAAATTATTGTCTCCATCAGATTGGACGGCTGGCTTCAGCACGGCCATTAAAGCGCCTTGCGAAACGGATCGCCCCTCCACGGGGAGCGACCGGTTTAAATCGGATTGAATGACACCCGGGAACGGCGCGGTTACCACCGCTGAGGAATTTTGGGCCGCCATGATTTCGCCATGCGCCTCCACCGTTCGGGTCAGCGTTTGTCGCCCTACTTCTGCGGTGCCAAAAGGAATGTTCCATTGCTGCTCTTTTAAAAAAGTAATCAGATTGGGATCTTCCTGCGCGGTTGTAGCCGGGATTTCGTCGGCTGAAGTATAAACCGGGATGCCGCGCACCTGCAGCGTATCATTAACCATGCCATATATTTCAATGGTCAAATCGTAGCGTCCGGCCTGTTCAAAAGTCAAATCCGGTCCGTAAATGCCCGGTATCTGCACGTCAGTTTCGGTGCCCGAAACCTCGGCTCCATTGTTAGACCGTAACTTGAAATGAACTTCCGAATTGGATATAGGCTCAAAATCGGACAGCCGCGTAAGATGCACCGCAAAAGTCGCTTCCTGGCCGACAATAATTTCCGGGTACTCCATGAAGAGTTCCGTTTCGTCGGTCCACTTGGTCACCGCTCCGCTGCCCTCTCGTTGCGGCTGACTGGCAGCAGAAGCTTCGCCCGACTCACTTTCGGAACTGTGCTCATGCTGATCTTCTTCCTCCCCGTGAGCGTGGCCCTCCTTATCTTGTTCGGTTTGCTGAGCCGGTTGCTCCGTTGGTTCTCCGTGGCTGTGATCGCCTTCTTCGCCGTGGGGATGAGCCTCATCTCCGGAACCGCATCCGGCTATTAAAAGACCGGCAGTTATTGATAAAAGTATAATTAAGTGTTTCATTGGTCTTGGTATTTAAATTAATCTGAATTAGATATAAGGATCAGCCCTGATAAGTCTCCCCTTGAGGGGAGTACTCTCGGCGGTTTTGCCGAGAGGGAGGGGTGTTTGGCGCGAGCAAATACACCTCCCGACCCAATTCGTCCCAAAAAATCTGGACGAATTGGCCCACCCTCCTCAAGGAGGGACTTAGAGCCAGTCGCAATTAATGATCATGGGAATGCTCTCCATCTTCTCCGTGGCTATGTTCACTATTTCCAATTTCAGCATGGGCACTCCACTGGTCGAACTGTTCACCGGTTGCGGTGAGTTCAATGGACTTACTCTGGCCTGCATCAAGATTTACCGGAGTTGTGGGGCCAAGCTCGGTACCGTTTGAAAGGTGAACCGCAACCCGAACATTCGGCAGCACTTCTTTGGTGGTATTTTCTACGGATCCCGTGAAAGAGCTGGCCTCGCTATTGTAAGACAAGATTAATCGGGTGCCTTTTCGCGGCTGATCATAGGTTTCCTCCAGTCCTAACTGGGTGCCTGACTCTTCGCCTTCCTGGTCATGGGTCTCTTCATGTTCAGATTCCCCGGTGTTATCGTGCGAATTCTGTTGTTCGGTTTGAGCCGATTCCCCGTGGCTGTGATCACCTTCTTCGCCATGGGGATGAGCATCATCCCCGGAACCGCATCCGGCTATTAAAAGTGCTGTGGTAAAGGATAAAAGTATAGTTAAATGTCTCATTAGTTCTGGGTATTTAAAGTTGAATTAAGGGTCCCGCCGGAAACAAGGTCCAGCTCATACAGCGCCTGATTGTAGGCGCTGATGGTTTCATAGGTGATGCTGCGGCCTTCCACGTATGCTTGCAGGGCATCTAAAAGTTCGACCAGTGAATAGGCTCCTTCGCTGTATGAAAACCGGGCGGTTTCCAAAAATGAGGGTTTAATCGCCTGCTCTTGCTGTGATTGCCATTGTTCCATGAGCAGCTGCACCCGTTGGTAGGTAGTTTCCACTTCATTGCGGATTTGCAGCTGCTTTAGCTGCACCGATGTTTGCCGGGATCGGGCCTCGGCCCGGG
>Ga0306901_1000271_pt1 | contig 24874 bp, 23 predicted proteins | sample AntRauMFilla3767_FD_190431 | JGI IMG/M metagenome (GOLD analysis project Ga0306901, IMG submission 190431) | Saline lake microbial communities from Rauer Islands, Antarctica - Metagenome Filla 3 #767 (v2) (version 2) | ecosystem: Environmental > Aquatic > Non-marine Saline and Alkaline > Saline ... | reverse complement strand
GCAACCCTCTGGGGCAAAGATACTCAGAACGCTCCTATCCTATGCCAGCTCCTCCTTCAATTGCTTCAAAATATTGATTGCTGCGTAAAACGGACTAAGTTACCCCGATGAGTGGTCGTGTGAGACGGGGAGGTTCCTGGTGGGCGACGGCTCGAACGCCATGATCCGGCCCGCGGAACTGTTCTGGGACGTCGACGGCGGGCGGCTGGGTCTGAACACCACGGCCCCGGAGGCCGTGCTGCACGTGGCCTCCGGGAACCTGCTGGTCACTGCGGGCCAGGTATGGGGATCGTCGGCTTCCTCGGTTTCTGCGCCCAGCTTTTCATGGATGGACGACGCAAACACCGGTATTTATCGCGAAGGGGCGGACGTGATGGCGGTCGGGACGGGCGGAGTTCGGCGCTTGCGTGTAGGGTCAGACGGCATGGTATCGATCGACGGGGATTTTACGACTCTCGGAAGCGGTGGGATGCGCGCCGAATCGGGTCCGGTGCTGGGTCGCGCGACGATCGGTGATGCGTCGACGCCCTCATTCGCGTGGATCGACGACACGGATACCGGAATCTACCGAGAGGGCGAGAACATGCTGGCGGTCGGAACGGGCGGAGTCCGGCGTATGCACGTAGGGTCGAACGGAATCGTGACAATAGACGGGGACTTGGTCGTCAGCGGAGGGGGCGGGCTACGCGCGGACCAGGGGCAGATCCTGGGCTACGCGGAATCAAACGCTCTAGCTCCGTCTTTCGGTTGGGTGGGAGACACGGACACGGGCATGTTCCGCCCGAGCGAGGACGCGATCGCTTTTACGACGGGTGGCGAAGAGTGCGTCCGCATCAGGGTAGTACAATACTTCCGGGGAGTTCGTAATATCAGACAATTCACGAGTTTTCCAAAGGGGGGTACCTGCCGAAAAATACAGGAAATCGTACAAATGAGTCGATTTACGACTTTCCCCGGAACTATTGTACTACCCTGGTCCGCATAACGCCCCTCGGGCGTGTGGGCATCGGAAGGAGCGATCCGGAGGTCGACCTCCACATCCAGGGAGACGTCACCATCGAGGGGGTGTTGAAAGGAGGTTACCCTGACGCCGGCGACGGAGGGACGTACGTTCCCGTCGCCACCGTGTTGACCAACGCGTCGAGCAACGTCCCCTCCGGCTTCCTCCCCACCAACGGCGCGACCATCAGCCGCACGCAGTACCCCGCTCTGTTCAACTCCATCGGAGAAACGTACGGACGGGGCGATGGTACGACGACTTTCAGCGTACCCGACCTCACCAACGACCGTATCAACACGACTCAAGGCGAGTTCCTGTATGCCGGCTTCGAGAACGGCCAGATCCATAAAATCGATCCGTTCACCATGACGCAGGTCGCTGTGTACACCGGGCACGGCACGTCGCCCGTCCGCGCGTTGACGAGAGACACGGAAGGCTTCCTGTACTCTGCGTCGGATGATACAAACATCCACAAAATCCGTCTCTCTGACTTTTCGAAGGTAGCGGAGTTTTCGGGCAACACGAGCCGCGTCAACGCCCTGACCTACGATCCGGAGGACTTCATTTTCAGCGCCGCAGAGAACGGGTTGGTCCACAAGATCCGAGTGAGCGATATGACCTCCGTCGCCAGTCGCAACGTGGGAGGTGCGACGAGGACCATCGTGTTTGCTGGAAACAGTGTAGTCATCGGTATCTCAAACGTCATCGAGAAGATTGACAGAAATTCGTTGGCGCGCTTGGCGCGTAACACGAGCGAGCACAATGATGTTATTACGAGCTTGGTGTTTGACAGAGGGTTTGTGTACACCGCATGCGTTGACACGGTAATCCGAAAATGGGAAATCGTACAGTTCGTACCGGTATCCACATATCGAGCGTTTTCGAACCCGGTGCGGTCATTAGCTCTCGGAGGAGATCGATTCTTGTACGCGGGCTCAGACGGAAACGTCGTGCACCAGATCGAGCCGCTCACCTTCGGCCAGGTCCATATATACAGCGGCCACAATAACCCTGTGTTGGCGACGTCTTGGGGGATCGACTTGTTTACCGGCACGCAGACGCGCATCGACAAAGTGAACACGGGTACGATGAGTCAGACCGGCGGCAGTTACACGGACGCTTCGAGCACGTGCCTGGTGTTGAACATCCGCACCACCGTCAACACATTTTACAAATTTATCGCGTTCTGAAGAAACATACCCCGCACATAAAAATTGATGAATGGATATATTTACCCGTACCCCTCTTCTCCATGGACGAAACGCTCGATATGCGAGCCGTTGTCATCAGAGACCGGTGTGTGCAGTTCATCACGGGACACAAACAACACCCGTTCATAAAAATCAGCCGTCGCTGCACCACAGGACGATGGTACATGACCATCGACACGAAAGCTTGCTGCATTGACGATGTCACTATCTCAAATTTGCGGCGCGTGGTTACGAACGTGGGATTCGAGTTGCACACCGTGAACGACGGATTCATTTTGTCGGACGGCGACGGTAACCTCAACTTCGAGCTGTCCGTTGCTCGTCGTGTAATTAAAGATGTTCAAGTGTCGGTCACAGGAATGGCCAGATTGGCTGACTTTTTGGAAGAAGATTTCGGAATCGAATTTCGTCTTTCGATAAGACCTCCCGTAGACGGATCAAAAAGAGATAAGGAACAAGAGACGCACATGAGATACCTGATCGGAAATGATCTGTACAATGCGATCGATTCCGTCGCGAATTCGTAAATTTACAACGATGGACTTAAGGATAAGAGACGTTCGCCTCATACACCTATTTACGAATATACGCGATATACAACGACTTTAGTATGTATAATCCCCGCGTCTCCCATGAATAGGATTAACAACGCACTTCCCCCGATCTATTTTTCTCTGAGTGGACGGATTGTATCACGTATACATGTCATCGAACGATGACGGCCGTGATGCCGACGTGTATCTAGCCCCTTCGACAGTATGTGAAGGCACGGGAGTGTTCGCACGCAGACGGTTTCGCGGCGGAGACACCGTCACGGCTTACGCGGGGGCAAGGTACTCGCCGTCCGCTTTCTCGAAACGACCCAAAAGAACCGACTTTGAAGCTGGTGATGACGACTTCCAGTACCAGTGCGAAGACGGCTTCACGATAGACGGTAAAAGGAAAGGTCGAGTGTGGTGGACGAAAGAAGGGTTTGCGCAATTCTCCAACGATGCCATCCACCCCGAATTGACAGGGAAGACGAATAATTGCGTCTTCGTCGAAAAAGTCGTGGATGTCACTCACTCGACGGAAATAGACGGAGAGGCGACATGTACGAAGACGAAGAAGCGCCGCAGAGTGTTCCTTCTCGCCGACAGAGACATCGATCAGGACGAGGAATTGTTGGTGGCTTACGGGTTGGGGTATTGGCTGTCTTGGGGTGCGAAACAGAAACGGAACGACGAGAAAGAAGGAGCGGATCGCAGAGGTTTGAAACCCCTGCGAGACTGGATGGATCTGCACGCTCGGGTCCAGAAGCACGTCATCCGACCCGCGTTCTGCCTTGACGTGACGTCTTCTACTTCTTCGTCATCGTGCTGCCGTATCAGAGAGCTGGTACGACATTCGACCACGCCGACAGATCCACGCCGTTACCCTGAACTATACGGAATTCCCCGCTCGACCATGACTTCGAGATACGTCGTCGAGTACAAACACCCCGCGACTCTTCCGCGATGCGGTTGCGAGAGAGCGGTCGCAACAGGGAAAGGGAAAAGCGACGACGGGTTTGTCCTGACTTACGTGGACGTGCGCGTGGAGGAGTGTGAAAAGAGGGGAAGAGGAGGAGAAGAAAGTGTCGTCTCCTGGTGGAACGCCGAGGCGGCGTGCGCGGAGTGTGGGATGTGTGTGCACCGCGTATGTAAACAGCTCGTCCATCCTCCTCCTGCCATCTCTTCAAACGGTGGCGGTGACGTCGTCGACGACTAGACAAAGCATGTTTGTGGGTTGGTTCCAAGAGTATCGAAAGTACCCTTTCTGTGACGCGGAAACGAATATCAATCAAACTATATTGGTCGGTAAAATTACAAACGAAAATCGAACTAAGCAAGGGCCATATCGAAAAAGCTCGGTTATTCGCGGACAAGTGCGGGAGAGCATTGTCTCGACATCTTCTCGACCCAGGGCGTCATCGATACGCTGTCTCCGGCGGCGGGGCGCGCTGTGTGAGGAGCGTACATTACGGTGAAGGCAGGGAAGCGAAGGGGTGGAGGGCGCGCGCGTTTCAGCGCGTCGAGACTTTTTTCTAAGCACGCTTCAATTACGCTCGAGTGCACGAGGTCAGCCGGACGGACGGACGGACGGACGCGGTCTTAATATTCATGAACGGCGAAGAGGCGATCCAAAGGTTTCGGAACATTGTAGGAGTTCCCGGGTGGGTGTACCGGCCTTCACTCCAAGAGTCTCTCGCTTTCGAGCGCTCTCTGTACGTGTCAGGTTACTGGAACGATCAAAACGGGGACGCCATCAAATCCATAACGATGCCCCCCAGTGTGAACGGCTGTCCTGACGGTCGTGCAAGCTCAAAGGGCTCACCGAAGCGAGTTCTCTACGTGTACGCTCGATTGCTCCAGGACTTAGAAACCGATAAATTACTAAATTTCGTAAAGTACACGAGCGTTCAAATCGATCGATCTGGTATGTCTGATATGCTGTCGTCACCGCATCTGAAACATCCTGACGACGCGGAACAAAGGCAGCGTCTCCTGAGCCCGGAGGACGTCCTCGGGTGCCCCGGCCTACAGGTCGCGTTCATCTTGTGCATGCACCACTACTTCATATGATTAGGGTTGGCCGATTCCGTATATTTAACAATCCGCCGATTGCGCGTTGGCCTTATACCCTGATCATGGAAATATACGGTTTGAAACCGTATATATACGGAATCGGCCAACCCTACTCATAGGCGTCAACCGGTTCAATCCATTTAATGGATTGAATAGGATGAAATGACCACCGTCATTTGATTCTAACCACTATGGTGCGGTGTAGACGTTATCATGGGGTCACCAATATACACGATGAACAATCAAATAAAGTGGCCAATAGTTGCGATTCGAAAGGTCTGCCTGATCTAGGAAATTCCTTTGACCGAGGTTCTATAACCTCTCCATCGTTGTCCCATTTTAAATGAGCGCAAGTGTATGATCCGACGATAAATTATTATTCTCATGTCAATACAGCAATACAAGGGAGGTCGACAGATCGCCACACGACAGTGCCATCATCGATATGGAATCCGCGTCTTCTGCGTCTTCCTCGACGTCTTCTGCGTCTACCCCTTTGTCGACGACTTCACGTGGGGGCACAGGCGCATGGGGTCCTCCGCTGTGGCACACCATCCATTTCGTGGCCTTGGCTTACAAGGGGGAGCGCAAAGAAGAGTACGCCGCCTTTTATGAGGCTCTCCAGGGCGCCCTACCATGTCGGGTGTGCGCGAAGCATTACGCGCAGGAGATAGAACGGGACCCCGTGCGAGACAGCCTCGATGACGGCAAGGCCCTGTTCGATTGGACCGTGCGACTGCACAATGCCGTCAACGTCCGCCTGAATAAACGTCAGTGGAGTACCGAGGAGGCGCGCGCTCACTACTCGCGGCTCGTTTTTTCTCCTTCTCGGGAGGACGGCGAAGGATCCTTGAACGACGGCGACTTCTCAAAACCGATCTCTCAATCTGCGACGTGTCCTTCATCGGCTCGAAATGCCATGTATATCGCCCTGACGATCGCTGTTGTGACGATCATAATCCTACTCCTATTGGCGGTGTTTCGCCGAAACGACGGCGGAGATAGCGGCGGTAGCAGAAACGGAGGAGGAGGTTGGAGGAGGCAACGACGTGGCGCAATATAAGGAAAAATGACAAGGAAATAAACTGATTTCCCATGTTGACGTCAAACAAGATTTAATTTGAATGAATGTCCAAAAGGGGTGAACTAGCTACTACGATGCCTTCCGTTCTAACTCTCGTGGACGTAAAGGGAGACGGGCACTGCTTTTACCGCTGCTTGTATCGTATCATCAAAGGCGATGCAGATTTGCGGTCCTCCTTCCACCTTCTTCCCCCTTCTTCTGCCACGACAAATTCATCTGAAGACGATTGTATATGGACCATCCGAACATCTATCGCCCAATGTTTCGTACCTGATAACCACCCCCGGGCTTCCTCCTCGAACATAGGTGATAGGGACCTTACGCGAGACATCGTACGAAATTTGCTGCGGTTGAAACTCATCGATCGCGTGACGGGACTCGACGCGCTGTATCCGCTGTTGCGAGTGTGCAACGATCCGTCATCGCCTATCAAAAGCCAAGACGTGGTGAGCGTCGGCGATAGAAGCAGGGGCGACAGTAGCGCCATCGAGGAGGGGGCTCTGACGGAAGCCATGGCTCTCATGTATGACATGGTGGCTGGCGAGGCCACGTTCGCGAGCCAGATTGAGATAGAGATCGTCAAAAATCGTTTGGCGTCTAAACGAATCCATCTCGCCGTCCTGTCACAGACCCGTCACGATCGTCTCGGAGAAGTTGAAGAAAAATGGTTGACCGACATTACATCGTTCTTAGCCAGCTGCGCGCAGCGGCAAGGGTATGATGCTGGCGACGATGTGTCGATCATTCTCAACGTCGACAACGTTCACTACAAGATCCTCAAGTTTCACGGCGCTTACCGTTACCCACTGTCTGAATTCGAAGAGTATATCCGCGAGTGTCACGAGGAGACCGAAAGTTCATCGGGTTCAGATATAGACTGAAAAAATTTGAGGCCGTTGTCAGTGAGCGAGTCGCCGGACACACATATATGACAAGACGACTGCAACAAGCGAGCAAGTCAAACACTGTCCACAATCACACAGGACGTCGTGAAGAGAAGATGGTAGCCACGTCATCCTCATCTCGCCATCGAGCGTTTGCGATGCCGCCCATCACCGAGATGAGTACGGAATTAGGTCACGAGTGTGACGTGGACAACGCGTTGAAGAGCACGGAGTATCGTCGATTTAGCAGGGAAGTTTTCGTTTTTGTCGAGCGTATCTTGGACGATTGCGTTCAGAAGTCGTGCGACCATATCGATTGTCACGCGAATGACGGCGACGATATGCCCAACGCTGCGTTGAACGCTGCGTCGCTTCGAAAAATAAACGATATATACGGCTCGCCCGGAGGACGTCCCGGCCCCAAATCGACGGTGTCTAACGGATCGTCAGGGTCCATGGGATCGTCCTTGGCGAGTGACGCGTTTGCTTCGTTCGAACTGTCTATCAGGGCTGAAAGAAAGTTAGAGTTATTCGTGTCGTTTTTAGAAACCAACTCGGACAAAATCTTCAAGCACGAGACTGCCGCGGAACTGACCATCAAGAAGATGTGTTTAGATCCGCTGGAGGCCGTCGACGGCGCGGGGATCAGATGCAGGATGTCGAAATACCTGAAGATGTGCATCAACGATGAAATGTACAAGCTGCGCCCCCCCGTCACCGAGAAGATGAGCAAGACCAACAAGGACCTCGTGGAAAGGGGCCTGCGAGTCATGATGGACGGCGTCACCGGCCAGGACGTCCCAAATTTCATCGGACTTACTATCAACGAGTTGAAAGCGGCTTTCGTGCACGCTTGGTGCGAGTGTGCGTGCAGACTGATGGCGCACGGCCACCTGGACGCGCTTCATAACGCAATGATCGAACGGTTTGTGGCATGAGGACCGTAGCAGCACAGTTGCACATCAAATTCAACTCAACTCAACTCAACTCAACTCAACTCAACTCATCCCACCGCAATGCTTGTTGATGTTTTTTTTTCAAAGAAATTTGGACGCCACGCGATCGTTCATATATAGTTCTGTTCTTCGACGATTTACGATGACGAAGACCTTTAGTGACGCGAGCAGTCAGACCACGAACATCGAGTATATAGACGATCAGTCGTTCACCAAGACCAACACTCGACGCGAACAATACATGGCGACGTTCCGAGCTCGACTGGAAGACCTGCGCCACGCTGTGGACGCGTCTACGAAGATGAATGTGCGCGCTAAGGCGGCGGAAGCCGAGTCCAAACGGACCGAGTCAGCCTTCGTGGACGCTTGCGTCCAGCTCGACGCCACCCGCTCGCAGCTCGAAAACCTCACGAGCAAGCGGAAAAACCTAGAGCGCACGATCACCGCGACGACAAAAACGATTACTCGACTCGAAGACAATCTCGACCATGAGACCAGGCGAAAGACCCGTCTCGACCAGTCTCTGGCTAGGATCGGGTCCAAGGTGGGAGACGTCGAGGCCCGTATTCGAGAAGCGGAGGAGGATAAGGCCCGTGAGGAGAGTCTCGCGAGCGCGGCGCTCGTAGAGCTAGAGGAGGTTCGAAAACGTAAAAACGAGCTTTTGGCCTCGCTAAACCAAGAGCGCGCTTCGGCGTTTGATATAGACGTCAAACTCCGCGCTTTGAGGGAACGTAATGCGGAACTGTCCCTGATGATAACCAAAGAAAACCAGGAAACGGAGAACTCGTTGCACACGATCGAAAGAGTTCAGGCGAAGCGCGTCTACTACGAAGACCAAATGCTCGACATCACGACAAAAGTACACCAGAACATCGCCGATATGATCGCCGTTCGACAAGGAGAGATGCGGGCGGCTTGTGCTGCCTTCGTGAAAGTGATGAATGTAACATGGTACATCGAGTCACAGGCGTTCGAGTCGGCCAGACAAAACCTCGTCGCCAAAGGATGGTACGACAGTTGTGTGACGGTACCATCGCCCACGCCGCTCAATAATCAGGTTCCTCGTCGCGCCTGTCCCCACACTCCCGCCTCGTTCTCTTATAAGAGGGAACCGGAACGACAGCACCGCGTCGATGTACGTCGCCAAAATAAGTAGGAAATCGGAAATGCGTTAATATAATATACCGTATATACGTATTTGGTCTAAATACGGTCTGTGACGAATTGTACACGGTTTCGGCCAACCCTATAAATGCCATTTTCCTTGGTTTTTGAGATATGCGTTGTACATGTAACACAGATCGATTTCTTTGACTTTGCGGAGTTCAATCGGACCGTAGGCGGTAAATTGTTTGGAAAGTGTCGTCCACAAGATCTGTCGCGCCTGGGGGGACGCGTCTCCTCAACGCGGGCGAATCGTGAATCTTCCATTCTGCGGTTTCTCTCGGCAAGAGGATGATATACGCGTCGTCAGTCGAAAAACCTCCTCGTATGACGTCATCTTCTCGAACGGGAATAATCCCGTCTTCGGATGATTTACACGGTGCGAATTCCAAGTCGTGGGAAGGTACATTTCCAATGACGATGAAACCTCGCGTTCCAGGGAGGATATCCATGACGAGATCCTCATCTATCGAAAGATCATCGACTCCGTCTTCTCCAGTTTCGGTTTCGGTTTCAGATGTGGTATTTGCCACCTCTAAACGGACGTCGGGAGTGGGATAACGCTTGGATACTTCGGTGATGTTTACACCGGACACCGCGTCGTGTGTGAAAGAAGAGTGGGGCATGAATCTTGCTCTGAAGGCGGAATCTCCAGGGATGGATTCGTAGAACGGCGGATGGGGTGATGCCACCGTGTCGCCGTCGGCGAACTCGGACCCGTCATAGGTCAACGTCAAAACGTCGCTTCCGCGTGCACGGCAATTGGAGGTGAACATCCCGAACACGTCCACCCACCCGTCTTTGTTCTGAGGGAGGCGCTCCAAGACGTCGCGATTTACGAAGATCGTACCTATAGTACGCGAGGTTATGGACACTCCGAGGACGTGTTCGAGCTCCGAGGCGCGCATGAATACGCGGCGCACCTCTACCTCACCGTTATCACCGTTGATACCGTCGAAAACGGACGATGTTTTGTTCAACGACATCCGCATCCTGCTGTCGCCTCGAACGACGGGATGAAAAGACTCGATGCCAGTAAACAGATGTAGATTCTCTGGTGGATGATACGACCTGATCCGAGAACGAACACGCCCAATCTCTCCGTCTGAAAGGGGGGTGGCATGCGGCGGCGGCGCATCGTCCAGGATGCCTTCTCGCGCCCTCCTGATACAGGTCTCTGCGCTCTCGAGAGCGGCGAGTGCCTGTCTACGCAGGTGAGAATCGTGATGGCCGCTTCCGAAGAGCACGCGCCCCAGGTCCTCGAGGTCTTTCTTTAGTTCCGCGGTTTCCTTGGCAAACATTTCGTCAGATTTGATAGTCATCACGTCGTTTATCGTATGTCGTTACCACATCTTTAAGTCATGCGTGACAGAATCTACAGGGTCGCCATATCAGCGGCCTCTTGGAGGCGTTGTTCATATTCTGCGTTATATTCGTCATCATCATCGTCAAATTCGACGGGATCGTGGTGCTGTGTGGCCTGAGGATAACCATCGTCTTCCTCCGCGGCGGTGGAATAACCGGGTCGTGTCACGTCGTAACTGTATTCATCATCGTCTTCACCTCCGATATTGCCTTCATAATCTTCAACATCATCGTCGACACACCCTTCATAATCGTACTCTCTCTCTCTCTTTCCCGCAGAGGAAGAGGAAGTCGTATCATGGAGAGGGCGCATGGCGAAGGGGTTGGTGCGCAACGCGCTGGTAGACGCGGCGTCGAGGAGACGTTCTTCCGTGGAGTTTCCGTACTGATGGCGTCGGTGTTGCACCTCGGACGGCGGGCATGTGTCGACCCTGTCCGCTTGCCCTTCCGCCTCGGCAGCTCTCTTGCCCCTCGAGAACCTATCCTCGAAGTCGTTGGGGAGTTCGTTCGACGGACCTCGCACGTTCATCGACTCCGGTCCGCCGAACACCTTGGGCCCGGAATCCGTGGGGCTGCGCTCCTCCAGGATGAGCTCACGCGTCTCGTTCATCACGGCGTTCCGAACATCTTCGTGAGAGATGGGGGCTTTGGCGCCCTGGTCCGCTCCGATACCGTAGTACTCGTGCTGAGAGGTCGTCTGTTTCTGCGTCTCCTTCGCCACGGGATTGGCCACCTTGTAGCCTCCGCCGCCGCCGCTCTGCACGCTGCCCGTGTTGGCGCCTCCCACGTACTCTCCGTGTAGCGTCTCCTTCTGGGTGTGGGGCGCCTTGTACTCGGTCGCCAAGTAACCTCCCCGCCGGCCCTCCAGCGCCTCCACGTTGCCCGTGCGAGAGTGTTGGACGGTGGTCTCCTTCATCGTCGTTTTGGCTTTGTCGTCAGGATCCTTCACCTGACCCACCAGCTTCCCACCGCGAAGGTTCCTGTGCCGCTGCTCGCCGATTTTGTCACTGTTCTCCAAGGTCTCCTTCGTGGTGGTCTTGGCGCGCGCGTCCGGATCGCGATACTGCGGACGTCGCACACCGCCTTGCACCGCCCCCCGCCCCCGACCATCAAAGTGAGTCGTTTCTTTAACGGTTGTCCGCGCTACGGCATCAGGGTCGTACGCAACGCCCTTCTGCGCGGCACGACGCATGTTGGCGCGCGGAGCCTCCGCCAGAGTCGTCTCCTTGGTGGTGGTGCGTGCCACGGCGTCAGGGTCGTAAGCTACGCCCTTTCGGGCCGCGCGGCGCACGTTCACGTGAGGTGCTTCTGACAGGGTCGTCTGCTTGGTGGTCGTACGTGCTACGTCTTCCGGGTCGTAAACTGCACCCTTCTGTGCCGCTCTACGAACGTTGACGTGGGGCGCCTCTGCCAATGTCGTCTGCTTGGTGGTCGTGCGAGCTACGTCTTCCGGGTCATAAACCGCCCCCCTCTGAACCGCACGACGAACGTTGACGTGGGGCGCTTCTGCCAATGTCGTCTGCTTGGTGGTCGTACGCGCTATGTCATCAGGGTCGTACGCAACGCCCTTCTGTGCAGCACGACGCATGTTGGCGCGCGGCGCTTCCGACAGAGTCGTCTCCTTGGTGGTGGTGCGCGCGATGGAATCCGGGTCGTATACAACTGACTTGAGCGCGCCGCCCTTGATCGCGCCGCTCCCGTGTTTTACGGCGTCTGATGTCGTTTCTCGAATGGTCGTGCGCGCAATATCATCAGGGTCGTACACGGTAGATTTGAGCGCCCCTCCCCTGATCGATCCCGTGCCCATGGTGTCGTGAAGGTTGGTCTCCTTGACGGTGGTACGCAGGGGCGCGTCCGGATCGTACGTGGTGGGCTTGCTGGGGATCTGCGGCCGCGCGCCTATTTCGTTCTCTGGAGCGTCCACCATAAATTCCTTCTTGCTCGTGCGAAACACGTCCTGCACCGGCGCCACCAGCGCCTTGATGATGGACGTCACGTTGCTCTGGTGCGTGCGCTTGCCGGTCACGTCCCTCTCGTTGGCGTACACCATTATGCTGCCCCGTCCGTGGTCGAAAGTGCTTCCCCGACCCTCCGCCGTCAATCCCGAGGGGTTGAACTGCGGTCCGCGGAGCGTGCGCTTGGAGGGCGCACGCGACGGGTAAACTCGCGACGTGGCGCCCTTGCCCTGCGCCTGCATCGCGGGCCCTGTGTAAGCCACGTGCGTCGACGGGCGCTTGGTGGGCTTAGCCTCGACCACGTCCGGGCGGCGGCGCTGCTTAAGGAAGGCGCCCGTGGTGACCAGGTTGTCTTCGTGTTTTCTTCGCACCGTGGTACGCGGCCTATTTTTACCGAATCTGGAGAAGCAGCCACGCTCCCTCTTCTCCTGGCCGGCGACGACACGTCCCTCGTAACCGGTGCTTTTGGGATTGGAGGCCGCGCGGAGCTCGTCCACCGTCTTGGGCATCACGTGCTCTCGGGACTTGAGGTACACGTCCGCTTGCGGTTTCCAGCCGAAGTTTCCTATTCCGGGACCGACGTTCTGCTTGGCGATAGGAAATTCGTTGTTGCGGGCCTTGGGCGCGACGATGCGGTCCTTCATCAGGTCCACCTGTCCGTTCATGCCGTTGACGTTACCCACGTTCATCTGCGGCTCGAACATGGGCGCGATCTCCTTCTTGGGCTCCGCGAGGCGGTTCACGCCGCCGTTGAGGCGGTCCATGTTGAGAGACGCCGTGTCGTGGTTCATGTTCTGCGTGACGCGGCTCCCGAAGAACGGCAACATGTTGTTGTGCGTGAATTCTTCGACCGGGATCTTGAGGCCCGTCAGAGGGCTCTCGATCAGAGTGGGCTGCGTAGATTTCGAAGAGGCGTGGTAGTCCGCGTGCGTGCGAGTTATGGGATCCAGGCCCGCCGTGCGCGGGATGACTCCGGTGTGCTTTGGATTCCGCGCCGCCGCGGTGGCACGTGCAGCCGCTTCGCGTTCCTTGTTCTCCACGCGGCGTAAGTCGTTCGCATGGTACACGTTGTTCATCGAAGGGCGGAGACTGGAAGCGATTTTGGGGCGCTGCGGAAGACGCGCTCCCACCGTGCTCGGCGACGCGTCTTGCACGGCGCTACGGCGGTTGTTCAGCATGAGTCCGAGGCCCGCTATGGCCGAAAAAACGTAAAATTCCAACATCTTTCGACCTCGTTATCGTTCGTCCTTAGAACGATAAGTATAATTATGTTATTATCCTTACGCCATATTTGTTTCGTGCCGAATATCGCGAAAAAAATTTGAGACGCGGGGGACGTTTCCCCCCGACAACTGTCGACAAACAGGTCGAAGCATTCCTTATAGTTCATTTTCGGACATTCTGTGTGACCTACTACACATGCAGCAGTATGTGCTGGCGTTGCAGAAGGTCATGGAATACCTGGGTTTGTATTCGACGTTAAAAAGCCTCCAGAAGGAGTACTTTCCTTTCAAGGCTGGGTACCTCTTACCCGAGACCATGTTTCTGTCAGAGGACGCCCAGCGGGACATGGTTTCCGGGTCTGAATGGACGAAGAATCATATTCGTCATTCGTTCCAAGCGTACCGTGGGCGGTACGAAGATTGGGCCTTCGCGAGCGTCATGATCTTCGTGACGGCACTGGTCGCATTCGCTTTTGCGTGTTGTCAAGGGATCCGAGAGAATCGCAGGCTGTCCTCGCGTGTAGTGGGAACCATGGTCTTCGTGACATACCTCGTCAGCATGTGTCTGGACGGGCTGGTGTACTGCTACGCGTCGCAAAGAGCCACCCGCTCCAATGTCCACGACATGTACCACTTCCTGGTGTTACTGGCTTCGTCGATGACTTACTTCGCAATTGTGTACTCCAACAGCAGCGACTCGATCGCGAACACCTTCATGACGTACCGTAGGCAGCAGGAGGACGCGGAAAAGGACAACGACGACCGGCAGCGTAAACAAGAGGAATCATTCACTGATTTTCAGACCGATATGAGCGAGGCGATGGCGTCGATACGTGAAGACATTATGGCGTTGAAACGTGAATTCGACGCCACGAACGCCGCAAGCGACGACTTCGAGGACAGGCGGCGGCGGATGAATACCCCCAAAGTTGGGCGGCGTTCTGCAGCGAAGAATACTTCCTCCTGATCTGGTCGAGATCACCAGGATAATCCTGTTTTTTTCGGGGTTTTAAAATTGTATGACATCTTACAGTTCCGTCAGTCTCGTTATCGGACATAAAAATGGATCGAGCGCGTCGTATAATACAAAGCGGATACGATATTCATCGTTTTAGAAAACTATCGTCACGAGACGCGATGAATAGCCCGGTGTCTAAAACGAAGAAATACGCCACCATGTTGAAATACGGCGTGCCGGAGAGGGGGGTGCAGGAGTGCGCGGTGGTCGACGGCGTCGTGTCTGTGGATCGCGCCGAATCATTCGTCAAAGGTCTGCGCGTTCCCCGCCAGGCTCTGGCCTTGTCAGAGATCGCACAGAAAGAACACGACGCGTATTACTCGAGAGAAGAAAGGGCGAACGATGAACAAGACGACGCGAATACCGTGACCGTGCTAGACGGAGACAAATACAAAGACGGAGGAGAGAATGACGCGATCAATCCGAAGGAGTCGTCCGGATTGATCGCGTCACTAGGTCGAAGAGTGTGGCGGCTCTTGAGCACCGGACGGCTTCGCGGATGAAGTAGATTTTGTATCACCCTGATGCGTTCTCGTTTGTTTTTAGAGACAAATTTCTAATCTCGATGTAATACATAACCAACGCCCGAGCTCTTTCGCATTCACAATGAGTCTGACGAGTTTGGATTACGATAAATGCACGTACAAGCACAATCTGTCCCAGTCCATCGGTCCGGGAGAGTACCAATCCCAGACCCCGATGCCGCATTGCAGGGAGTGCTTTTCCAACGATCCCAGGCTGCGCATGGCCAAGTCCGGGAACTCCAAGTGTGCGGACGTACCGCTCATCGACGTCGACTCCGAGTTGCAGGGGATCACCCGCCGGGCCAGCAACTGCCCCTTCGACAAGTGGCTCCCGCGCAAGGAGGCCTTCTGTGGTTTGCGCGACATGCCGATCTGCCGTGACGAAAAAATGCGGACTGAGGACACGCGCCTGAGCAACCCGCCCTGTACGCTGCGCGGTTCCGACAACGGCTTCAACCGCTGGGAGTGGCTGTGCCAGAACCCACAGGAGCGCGTCGAGCTCCCTTTCGACGTGCAGGTCGACACGCGCACGATATTCAAGGACAACCACCGCCCGTGTCTACCGACTCCTCTGGACCCACGGCCTTCTCTGCCCAAGCACAACGGAGACGACACGCCCATCACCGGCACTGTGCCGTGCATCCCGTACCACCAGCAGTTCAACCACCCTATGAACGGCGTCGTGGTGGGGGCGAAGCAGCACTGGCGCTCGTGCGGCGGATCCACCCTTTCCGCATGATTTTCAACGAATGTAGCTCGTATCGACCACTCCTCTCTCTATCCGTCTCGGGAGGGACGAGCACCCTTACGTAAAAATGAACAAATATTTGGTACATTTATCTATATCTGTTGATCCTGTTGAGCCCCGTTACCAATCTCAATCTCAGATAATATCCATTTTCTGGTTTTGACGACACGATAAAAATGGCGGATCGGTCGAAAAAGCCATCGCCGACAGAAGCGTATTTCGTTCACCCCAGAGAAAGAGGTGTGTGCGAAGGATGCAAATGCGCCTTGCCCAGCCATCGTCGGAATTTTGTTATCGTGTTATGCACAGCCTGCCCGTCGGCCTGGTGTCCGGCGTGCGCCCTTTCCGGCGATTTGGACTCGCCCGCCACCACCTCGAAGTCATCTTCTTTCTCTTGTCGCTGTCGTAAAGGACACGGAGGACACGCGACGGCCCTATACGCGAGTACTCCCATGTCCGAAAGCGTGAAAGAGTTCCCAGAAATCCTGTTTTTCCGTCCCTTGGCGCGGATGTGGACAGATGCCATTCGAAACCAATTTTTTTCGCCGACTGACGTCCATTACCTGCTGGAACAGATAACGGCTCCGTTTAACGCAGAGATCTTTCCGGGACACATGTGGTTGAGCGAAGAGCGGAACATTATCTTACACACTCTCCTCTACGCCCGGGCGACGACCTTTTTCTACAGATGGTCCGATAATGACAACGATGCTCACCGACATGCCACTGAGATCTCCCTCACGCGTAAAATCGACATACTTTTGCGAAATATTCGAAAATTCAAACAATCGCAACAGCGCCATACCTCTCGCGTGGCGTGGCGAACGCGAACACACAGTGCTCTTCGAAGTGGGGCGCGATCTCTGCGAAGGAGGCTCTGTCGCTAGTGCCATCGCCGTGACGAACCGCAGCTTTGCTTTGTCCCTGGCCGTTGAAGTCATGAACGTGTTCGCGTGTGTATACGGCTGGCCAGACGTCATGGGACGCTGTCTGCACGTATATGACACGCACGGTTTACACGATACCTGGACGCTCGCGCGACAAGTAAAAATAGCCGCCGCACATTGTCACTTAGACGAGGCTTTAGCGGTGTTGTCGGTGCTTGACCGTAAAGAGCTGTCAGTGCATCATTGGTTGTCGTTCGAGGAGTCGTTGCTCAATGTGGCCATGCGCGAAAAGAGGAACGACGTTTTTTATGGATTGTTAAAAGAAGGAAACAAGCTGTGTATGTGTGTACCTCCGCAGAGAATCGAATGTGAACGGCGGCGAAAGATGTTTCGAGAGATTTTCGTGACGGCTTGTCAAAGAAAAAATGAATCCGTCGTACGTTGTTTGGCGCAAGACGTATTCCACCCCATGGATCCGTATTTGTATCGGGTAGTTCCTTCGACGGTGTTCGAGCTATGTCGTGCATTTTCCGCGCGCATCGTATTACCCCTGTTGCGCTTGGACGAGGACGACGTTCGCCTTCACATCTCACCACAGTCGCTGGACGAAGCCTACCAAGGAGCACGCGCCCAAAATGACACAGATCTCATTCTCGCGATCTGGACAGTCAGATCGACCAACAATGCGACAGGGCGTGCTCGAAACAACGAAACGGTGTTATCGTACTCGCAATAAGTCACTTTTTACTTTTACAGCGGTTCGGTTCAGACATCGGACACATTTTTACTGACTTACTCCGCCGATAATTCGTCTTCCTAGTTCATGCCCACAGCTTCCTTTACTTCAGCTGCTAAGCAGTCACCGTCAGGAAGACTGATTATCGGCGGAGTAAGTCAGTAAAAATGTGTCCGATGTCTGAACTGAAAACCGCTGTAACTTGACACGGGTTTAGACGATCCAGTAAGGACCGATCACTAACTTCACAGAGGTGGGGGGGCAGGTGTCCCGGTTCGGTAGTCGAACGCATAACACCTTGCTGGCATCATTGCTGACGGGGAGGTCCACGCTGATTCGACCCTCGGACATGGCGAGGGCGAGGTCCTTCATCTGGGCGGGTCTGAAAGGTCCGGGGGTCTGGGTGACGTGAGCGGAAGGAAACATCGACGGGATCCAGACGAAGCGCACGGTATCAGCTCGTTTCGTTCTCTTTTGTTGCGCTTTCTTCTCTTTCTTCCATACGTCAGCCTGCTGTTGCTGCTGCTGCTGCTGCGGGACAGCTCGTTCGGCTGCGTCAGCAGGGTAGACCACCGACGCTTCGACCACCAAGCCTTGGACATCTTCGTCCGTGGGCTGGATGTCCAGGTCGCTCACAGGGAAATTCCCGAACTCTAGAGTGATGTGGGAGGAGGCCTTTGCGCCCTTGACCAGGGTCAGGTACCGGAGCTGTCCGGAAATCTGAATCGGGGTCTCTACCGCGTCGTTACTACCATCGATAGCGTTAAAAATCGCGGACATGTCAGAACGGTCGGTAAAGACTTCATTACACATGTCCGAGAGCTTGGAGTAGAACTGGTAGTTCGCCTGGCTCTTGGACGCGATCAGGCCCGGGTCCACTGGGGACCATATCTTCTCCCTGATCCTGTACGAAACACAGTCTCGTACGGGACCGGTGGCGTCATACAACGCTCTTACGGCGTCATCGTTTCTGGGGTCCGGGGGGGCGGTGGAAGCGTCGTCGCCCGTGGCCAGCACCAGGCACAGGCTCAGACCGAAGCCCAATTTGGCAGCGGCCTTGGCGAGAGTTAACGAGCCGTCCTTGTGATCGAACAGCACGCCTCCGCCGCAAGACACCACGGGCACGTCGCCGCGTAGGGCGGCCTGCAGGATGTGGAACTGTGTGACAGGTCCTCTTTGCGGGCCCAGTTGCAGGGTGTATCTTCCACCGACTTCATCTCCGTCGACGGCGCACGCACTTGTTCCCAAACCTCGAATGTACTCCACGAGTCGATTCATGAATGTCGTTTTACCTGACCCTATAGGTCCGACGACAACAACCACGTTCAGCGTCTTTTCGAAACGAGGGATAGCAACGGCGTCGACATCATCATCAGGCCATCGGGCCACCAAGCTCTCTCCGTCCAGGTCATCCAGGAACGGAGCAAACCAGTCAGGGTCCTGCTCGTAGAGCTCCATCGCCAGGATGTGTTCTCCGACACCTTCCTCCTTCTGCAGCTTGAGCTGCAACGCACCCGCCAGACGCGCTCGTCCGATCGAGATGATGGCACGGAACCAGTGGCGCCTGCCGTCAGGGGTCGTGCACCACCGTTCACAGAACGAATTCGCGCATTTTGAGAGAAGTGATGTACGATCGGGATCAGACACGTCCGATTTGTCGAACGCATCGAACAAGGAGCGCAGCGCCATGGTGCGCACCGTGTAATTGGCGAACTTGTACTTCAGGATGTGCAGGATGTCCCCCTTCGCCCGGCCTTCAGCAGTGATGACCAGGCCCTCCAGAACTTGACCGAGTAGGTCGAGATGGGAGACGGGGGAAACAGGCGAACCTTCGGGAGCCCGGACGCGATACTGCTCTAGCAACGAGTCGAGCTCACTGAAATCCATCCTGTCGCGTCTGGCGCTGAGGGAAGAGAACAGGTTTCGTACAGCTTCAGCGTCGTGCATGGACACGCTATACCCGAGGTCGACCGGGAGACCGAGGTGCACGGCCTGGTTCTTCCAGTCCGGGTGGACGGGGCAGAGCTGCTGCATCTCCATCTCCCTGGCGACCAGGAAGGACCGGAACGCCGCGGTGACCACCATCGCGACGGAAGGGTTTCCGTCTTGCAATCGCGAGCCGTGCGTCTGATCGTCCTCGTACATCACCTCCGCGCAGAACACGGACATTCCTCGTTTCAACATCTCATGAGGCAGGGCCGGGTTCGCGCTCACCAACTCTTCCATCTTGGAGACGTTGGCTGACACGTAGCGGTTGCTGCTGTCGGCGCTGTTCTTGCTGAACGCCGTGAAGCGTACCTCACCGTCACCGTCCGGCAGGGTGTACGCCAAGAACAGCCCCAAACTGCCGCTGTACTTGAGCGAGATGTCTAGCTTGGTGCATTCTGCTCCGAACTGGGGGACCTGCACCTCAGAGGAGGCTCCTCTGTCATCGTTCTCGAACTTCGGCAAAAACCCCGCGATGTGTTCGATCGGGTGGCCGGGGACCCACACGATGTGCAGCCCGCGGGGCAAGCAGAGCGGGGTTTTGCCCAGCCTCACCAACACGTGGTCCACGTGGCAGTGAACGGTCACGATGTAGTGTGGTACGTCATCGGAACGCGTGTTCTTGTTGAACGTCGCCTTCATGCCTTTGGTATCGCGCAGGATGGTGAAGAGCTGGCGCAAAACGGGTTTCTCGCTGTCGTTCAGGGTTTTCATGAAACCCTGGTGCAGTGGCGAACCCCTGTTGGCCTCAGGGGACCTGAGAAACCTGGTGGCTGCGGACATCTTCTCGCCTTCTGAGCGGAATATAGTGCTCGTCAAATCAAGATTTATCTGTCGAAATTGATCGAGACTGTGCTATTCGTTTAAATATTTACGGATAAAATCGTGATCAAATTTTATTATATGAACGGGTAGATATATACAGACATGACTTGTACGGTTTGAATTTGTATAATTTCGATCTGGCTATCGTGCAATCGTCGAAATGTATGATATACGGAATCGGGCAACTTATTTTATACTGTTACGCGGCGCTCTGCCTTCGAGGCGAGCGTGAATATAGTCCATATCTCGGGTCAGAAAGATGTTTCCCACGTCAGCTTGTGTAAAGGTACGGTCGGGAAGCATGCGCTCGCTCACGTCCGTCGGCACGTCTTTACCGAACCAGTGGCGATACATGTCGCGCACGTCGACTCGACGCATGCGCGTGAACTCGACGACGTGGTCGACGCGCCCGGGGCGGACGATGGCGGGATCTAGCACGTCGAAGCAGTTGGTCGAAAAAATGATCATACGGCCGGACAGTTCCACGATACCGTCCATGAACTCGAGGAACTCGCCCAGCTCCAACTTACACGTCTTCCCCGAATTTTTAGACAGCGCAACCTTCTCTTCTACGCCCTCCCCGCATTCGCTTCCGCCGCCGTCTCCGTCTCCCTCTCCCTCCTTTCCTCCTTTCCAGTCTGTCGTCGCCTCACCCTTTTTTGACTTGACATCGCGACTTCTCGGTAATTCGACAAAACCTCCGGAGCGCTGGATCATCGTCTCTTTCATCTCCTGGTGTCTCTCTTTTTCAATCTTGGCCTTGAGGTCGCGTGACATCACCATGTCTCGCCAGTGGCCGCAATCGATCTCCTCGAACACATACAGGCGCTTGTCGACAGGGACGTCATAACAATGGATTCGGTCGGTATAAAATATGTCCTTGAGATCCTCGATGGTATTGATGTTCTTGGTCGGGATAATAACGAGATGGCGGCCGGTCGTGTTGGCGATTGCCTTTATCACACTGGTCTTTCCCGTACCGGGCTCCCCGTGAAACAAAAAAGACAGCGTGTACGGCATGCTCAGTCGTTCGTACTCTGATTTGTCCCGGGAAAAGTTCGTGATCTTTTGGATGAGCTCCGTCTTGCGTTCGAAGAACATGCTATCGAAAGACTTGGTGGACTTGAAGTCGAGCGTACGCCAGACGGCCTGATTAACCGCATTTCCGTTCGATCCTTTTTCGACGAGTAGGTCACGGATGAATATCTTCGGAAGTCTGAGCGATAAGAACCGTTCTTCGCGCAATGCATCGACGCAATCGGAAACGTAATCTTTCACGGAGTACGACTCTTCCGTAGATACGAAAGTGAACGTGTATTTTTTCACGTTAGGGGGCGTATGTGCCGTCACGGCAACATCTCCTTTACCACCTGCTCCACTCTGGCATACGACATCTGAACTCGAAATTTTCACATACACGGCATGGTCGTTCTTGATGCGGATATAATTTTTCGTCGACGGAACAACGATATACGGTGTAGTTGTTTGGTATATGCTCTTGCATGCGACGACCTGCAGATCGTGTAAGTGCCAGTCTCCATCGCGCGCTTGCACGCTGTTCTCGATATCTCTGAGGATGGCAAACATGTCATTTGAATTCCATTGATCGTCGATCATTCTGGACGAGTTAATGTCGACCATTATGAAGTACGAAAATACAAGCGATCCCTTTTTTGGCCTGAAAACGGCATCGACGTAATGTCGAATGCTCATCCAAATAGCGGATCCGTTCACGAATATGTACGCAACGAACATCAGCACCGCGGTGAACACCGTTTTCTCGTAAGGTGTTCTGCTGTGGTCCATCACGATGATGGACGTCAACATGGTCACCGCCGAAGAAGTGTCGACCATCCTTGTGAAAATAAAAGGAACCCGGGAGGAAGGCGCCCACGCACTGGGAGTGTGTCCTGTCGATGCCACAATGCCACAAATAATAAGATAATAACGCCAAGTTTTGATCGATGTCTCAAGCATGCGAGTTTGAATATATCATTTAGACTAGTAGTGCAGCAGTACGAGTGCTTCACGAATCACATTATCCATCAAGACGACGACAATCTCGTATTCGTGTTCACACACCGCGTCCGTTCATTCATCAAAAATTGGAGCTGTAAGAAAAAAGGAGAAGAAGAAGATATAAAAAAGGAAGGCCATCATCGTCAGAAACATCCGAGAATCTGCATGAAATGACGGTCGACGCTGTGAATAACGATGGTATTCCGGGAAGCGTCGACACGAATAAGACGGCGTTGGCGATACCCTTCACGAAGCTGGTCCTATCAGGGGGATCGACACAGGCCTTCTCTTTCATCGGGTGTATTCGCCTGCTCGAGGAGAGAGGCGCGCTGGTGGACGTGGGCACCATCGCAGGATCGTCTGCGGGAGCCCTCGTCGCCTTCATGATGATCCTAGGGATGAGCTCGCAGGATATGCAGCGCTGGGCGTCAGACCGTCTGATCGACATGCATGCAAACGAGTTAGACATTGACGACATGCTCGACGTTTACTCGGAGATGGGTATCGACAAGGGCGAGAAGCTGCAGTGCTTTTTGGGGGACATGTGCCAATCCCGGATCGGAGTGCAAGACGTGACGTTTTGCGAGCTCCGAGAAGCACACGGCAAGAAACTGCGTCTGGTTATTTGCGCCTCCAACCTGAGCACTTCAGAACCGGAATACTTCAGCTACGAGACGTCTCCGCACGTTTCTGTGATCACGGCGCTGCGGGCTTCGATGTGCCTCCCTGTCTTTTTCGCTCCCGTGGTGATCGATGGCATGATGTTCGCCGACGGTGGTCTGTTCGAAAACCTCCCCATCCTAGGTGCAAAAGAGAGAGAGGTGACGACTGAAACCACCTCTGACATGAACGAAGAGAAGGAGAAGGAGATGACATTGGCGCTGAACGTGCCGTGGACCATGGCAGCGTCTTTACCGACCGATCTGGTCCAGTACTCCCTGTACCTGGTAACGTCCATGTTGAAACGAGCCAATCACGTGACGGGATCCCAATCGTACCCCCCCTTGCCCCCCACGGAGATGAAGGACGTGTTGATAGTGGACATCGATAACGATCGAAATGAAGACGAACCTGATAGCTGTCGTTCAAGACCCTTCTTGGGCTTTTGTCTCGATTCGATGTCTTTCGTCATCGACAAAAAGCAGGTGGCCAAATACGCGAAAAATGGATACGAGGTGCTTTCGAAGGCCCTGTCTTTTAACACCGAACTTTAATAATGCAAATGATAGAGGAAATTTTTTTGTCGAGTCGTGAGTAAATGAACTAGTGAACGAATCAGGAAAGGAAGAAGAACACCTACGAGCACAGGGTGAGATCTGTCAGATCTCACGTTCTGTGGTGGTCGAGCCGACTAGGATCAGAGTGACGTAAAATCAAATTTAGTCCACTCAGCGAAACGACAAGTGTACCTTTTCAGTCGGTCAGTTGAACGCACCCGCTTTCCCTATGTGAACGCCAATCTGAACGAATTGTTCCATCATGAAGATAAGCAGAATGCCCGTTGCGATGTATAGTCCGACCTCCAACGCGTACATCGTCCCCACTTCCTGCGGGGAAGACTTCTCTTTTCTCGCGTCTCTTCGACCTGATGACAATGCGACGTCATCTTCGTCGCGAGTCGTCCTATTCCGCCTCCTCCGCTCCTTCTCGTCTCTTTCCTCCGTACACTCTCTCTCTTCCCGTTCCTTCGAAGCCGCCTCTTGGTCGAGACGTCTGATGTGCTCCTTCATTTCCTCGTCGTCTTCTTCGTCATCATCTGATGATATGACATCGTCTTTCACGTCGTTTGTGGCGCATGAATCGAAGCTTTGACCGTGCGGGTCCCCGTAAAAGATGCGATCATACCTTGTCGCGTTCGCGGCGAGGCTATTCTGGTCGGACAGGGGCTTGTACGGCATTTCGACCGGAGACATACCATCATACAAGAACGGAGAAGACGAATCTGCAAAAGATGAACCTGTGTTCATATCGTCAGATGGTTGCACATAGTCCGAAGTAGTAGGGTCATCGGCGTTATCCTTCTTGTTCGCGCGCGCGTGACCACCCTTGCGTCTACAGACACTCCCACCGCCGCCATTCGAGGAGGAGGTGTACATATCCATGACGTTTTCTACGTCGTCCGTGTCAGATCCGCGGTCGAACGATGTATATTTCGCCGCATCATCGTAACCTCCTCGAGAAAATGAGGAGATCGTCCCCTTAGGTAAAAGATCGTTGCTGAGAGGTTTCAGAGAGTCAGAGTCGTCTCCTGTCGCGTCTCTCCTCTCTCGCTTCCCTCTCCCTTTCGCCATCTTCTGCTGCTGCTGCCTCCTACTGTCGCTGTTATGGTGGTTTCGACGCCCGTCATAAGGAGGCGGAGTAGGATGCAGTGGTTGATCCTGCTGCTGCGCCTTCTTGCGAGGCTTTTTGGTGTTTTCGATCGTGCTCGTGAGATGACTTCCGTCGAATGCCTCGTCGAGGGAGGCGAAGGCCACCATGTGAATCGCGTGGCGGAGACGGTAGACACGTGCGTTAAGGCCGCGCGCTGCTTACTCTCGTACGAGAAAAAAATGAAGTTGATACAGTTCGTCAATTCAAATTTGAAACGCCCACTTGGACGGCTTATTTCTAATTTTTTTATTCATGTATTATGTCACGATTGCTATGTACGATACAGGATTTATTTAGAACGGCTGCTATAAAT
>Ga0306901_1000267_pt1 | contig 25088 bp, 23 predicted proteins | sample AntRauMFilla3767_FD_190431 | JGI IMG/M metagenome (GOLD analysis project Ga0306901, IMG submission 190431) | Saline lake microbial communities from Rauer Islands, Antarctica - Metagenome Filla 3 #767 (v2) (version 2) | ecosystem: Environmental > Aquatic > Non-marine Saline and Alkaline > Saline ... | reverse complement strand
GGAGATAGGACGTGCATTTCTGCACGTCCGTGGGAGATCGAAGACCGCAGGCTTATCGTGAGGAGCACCGCGACGCAACGATGCCGAGGGGCGGCCTGCGAGTCCGTAAAATAAGGAGTCCAAGGACTATATTTTACGAGAACTTGTAGGCGATTCTCCCATCCCGCGCACAGTGAGTTTACAAGCGAGCAAGGTCAGCAGCCGAATTTCTTTGCTTGTGTGAGGTGGTGAAAAATGAAGTCATGATTCGTGCGGTAAAATCTAAAGGAGGAAGATAAATTTCATGCTAATATAAAAATATGCTTAAATCACCATTCGAATCTGGTCCTGACAACCAGGCTTCTGGGGTTAGGTTAGTTGAAAACGATGCAGAAGAAGCTGAGAACCTGGAATTTGAGATGCTGACCAACAAAAAGCACGAAGGCATTACTCGCAATAACCGCGAGAAATACATATATCTGATGGGTCGGCTGGATGAGTTGGGAAAAATGCCAGATAATCTTCGTCCGGGCAATGAGATTAATATTGTGCGGGCCAGCATACAAAATCTCATTACCCGCGAGCGACTACTACAAGAAGCCGGGTCAACTAGCCTGGGGTCTGATTATTTTTTGAATCTTGTCCCGAAAAAGTTTAAGAAGACGGCTGAAGATTTTTTTGATGATAGCAGGGGCGGAATCACTACGGCCACTGTAGCAATAGATCGTGATCTCAGACGTGATGACGGTATTATCGATAAGCAAATTTTCTTTAATAACAAACTCGATGCCGAATATGATACTGACTATATCCTTCTTGGCCGTAGATTTGATAAGTCAGGAGAAGAGGAATTGATAGCTAAATTTGTGCAGGCTGGTACATCAATGAAATACAAATCACGGGAGGATGTTACCGAAGCCCACAATAAATTAGCCAAAAACCTCAGAACAGAAGTGGCCCACCCAGAGACTTTTGAAGAAGCTGAGGAACGTATCGAGGACACACTAGCCGAGTTTATACAAAACCTGGACCGATTGAAGCATGCTGATGAACCACTTCCCGGCTTAGAAGAAGGGGCACGTTTTGCCGTTGAAACAATTGGTGAGGACGTATTCAGCCGGAAGACGCTTGCTGCTGTCGAGAATTTACGTGAGGCCCAGGATCCGTGTGATTACGTGCCTCAGGGCGAGTTTAGTCAGTTCCGTAAGGCAGTGTACGGATTTAAGCTTTTGACTGAGCATCTAGAGAACTCTGACGGTCACCAGATCAAAGATATAATTGATAGGGTATTTGCTGATGCAGCCACACAGGGACTCAATTGGGTAGAAGAGGTATCCTCAGACTATATTAAAGATATTAAGCAGTCCTTAGGCCAAGTAATGGCAGTATTTTTACGAGAGCTTAAAGAGCTTGATCTTCTGGAAGAGGTTGCTTACAGCTTGAAAAGCCGCATGATGATTAAGCACAAGGGTGAAGATGAAGACCGGCCCACACTGACAGGAGACGAGGTAGAAATGGACATTAAGGTTGACAATACCCTTCCTGTTATGTATCGTATTAGAAAGCAAGCTCTTTCCAAACTTTTAAAACAACTGTAAAATGACTAACCAACGCAAAGAAAAAAAGGATGATACTAAACTAATTGAAACCTTAAAACGGATTGTTGATTCAGAGGCAGAAGCTGGCGAGGATCTTTTGTTTGAGGATCAGACTGAAAAAGATAATATTCTCAAAAAGGAGGATGTGATATCTGAAGATACTGCTGCCAACAAAGACTAGCTCCTTCCTGGCTCACCTTATACTGCGCAAGAGTTTTCACACTCTTGCGCTTTTTTTATACGGTCCCTGGACAGAACACCACGGCTTTAGCCGTGGTTGAATGAGTCCCGATGGCGGTACAATGTAATCAATGAAATACACAACCACCGGCCATAGCGTATACGCACTCAAATATCACGTAGTCTGGGTCTGTAAGTACCGCCGGAGGGTCCTGAAGCCTGGCGGGTGTGGCTACCTAAGAAAAACCCTTTCCAAGCTACTACGAAGCCAGCCCGGAGTCAGGATAGAGACGATTGGCTGTGATAAGGATCATGTTCACATGGTGATTATTATTCCACCAAAGTACAGTATTGCCGATGTGGTCGGATGCTTAAAAAGCCAATCGGCTGCTCGGCTTCGGCAGAAATTTGGTTGGCTTGATGATGTATATTGGAAAGAGAATGTAGTCTGGTCTCCGGGCTACTTTGTCAGTAGCGTTGGTGCGGATGAGGCTACGATACGAAAGTATGTCGAGCATCAGGGGAGCCAGGATTCAGGTCAAGCGAAGCTTGAGTTGTAGGGAGGACCACGGGTTTACCCGTGGGTATTTATGTCCGGATTTTACATGTAAAATCCCTGGACGGAATGAGTGTCCGCAACTTTTGTGCCGCAAAGTGGTGCAGAAGTACGATCACACGAATTTATGTCTGAAAATTATGTATAATTTCAGCCGGAGTAGCAAGTATTATATAATACTTTTTATCAGTGTGCGCCCACCTGGATTTGAACCAGGAAGCCTTCCGTGTATAAGACGGATGCTCTACCGTTGAGCTATAGGCGCGTGATTTATTATTCCTTTTTGTGTCGCTCCTGCAAGTAACGAATACCACCATGCACATAGTACGCAATTTCCTTCTTGAGGTAAAACACATTACAGGTTCCGTGATGGTGTTTTAGTTGATACGTTCGATCTGATAAATTAGAATCTTTAATATACGGCTTACTGAATTGATCTGGCTTTAGATTTAGATACTTACTCCAAAAATCAATTTCGACCGATGGATTCATATCCCTGTAGGCATGTAAGGTGGCTGTTATCTTTTCTTTCTCAGCACTAATTTTCTCTAACCAATCAATAAAAAATCGTAGCATTGCGGGGTCAGTATTCGAGACCGACACGCGGTAACGATTTGATTTTCCTCCCTCTGCCCAGTACAAATAAAACCCCAAAAGAAGTAGTGAATCATCAGTGCCAATAATATCCTGTTTGGCTTGCTTGTAGTACTCCTCCATCTCCTCCTCTCGCTTCTTTTGCATTGTCTGGCGAAACTTCTCAATCCGGCGTGGATTATTGTCGCGCAGTTCTCGCAAACGCTCCGGTGGTAACGGATAATCTGATAGCCAGCGACTGAGCGTGCTTTTAGCCACGTCAATCTCCTCCTTAATCTGCGAGTAGCTTTTTCCTTCTTTACGTAGTTTTAGGGCTTTTTCCTTGAGTTTTGGTTTTGCCATAGAACCTTTAGATAAACTATGTATTATAACCACTCTCCGGTTCTATTATAGCAAAATTGCAGTAATTAAAAAACCTGCGGCCGGGAGGCCGCAGGTTTAAGATGATGTAGGATTGTGCTAACTATTTAAGATAATCTTCTACCGCCTCCATGTCAGCTGCAGAGAAGGTTGGTGATTGACCGCTGTTAGCATCACCTTCTTGAATAAAAATGCGATGCACCCAGTGAAGATACTTTAGTAAGAGTTCATAAATCTCTTGATGATTGCAGTTTGGCTGGTCGGCAGCGGGAACCGACACGCTTCCCCGTCCCCAGAGATCTTCAGGATAAATCTCAAGGGGCGATTCTAAAAGCCTTATCTCCATAATCTCATTCACTGGTTCTGGATTAAGTGGCAATAAGCAAGTCAGAATGATTTCGCCGGTCTTGCCCACATACAGAAAAACCTCGCCAATCACAAAAGGGACCTTGGTTGGTCGGAATTCGTATGAGCGTAGTAGTTTCTTTTCGCTTGCTTGATTGTCTGAGTCCAGATTTTTGATTGCGGACCGAACAGTCGGGAGAGCTAGGAATTTTTTGTCTAAATTACTGATTTTTTCGCTATCAATCTGCTCCTTAGCTAATTCATGGCTTGATCGTGAGGAAGTATATGAATCATTCATAACAGTCACCGTTGGTTTTTAAGTTGCGATTTTATCTATCTAAATAGTACTTCTTTTATATATAAATGTCAAGGAAAGCACCTACGCACCTAGCTCTCCGACTTGTCACGCTTAGGGGTGACGCCGTGGGCGCGTAGGATCGTTTCGAAGTCTTCCCTCTCAATGGTTTCTTTCTCAATCAATTCGTCAGCGATTTTATCTAGAAGCTCGCGGTGCTCGGTCAGGGTTTTCTTGGCCCGGGTTTTAGCCTCGTCAATCAATCGCGATACCTCAGCGTCGATCTTGGCAGCAACGACCTGCGAGTACTCTTTACTCTCGCCAGGAGCCCGACCGTAGAGGGGATTACCGTCGCTGTCTTCAAAGGCAATCGGCCCCAGGCTATCGCTCATGCCGTACTTAGTAACCATGGCGCGAGCCCGCTTGGTAACCCGCTTTATATCATTAGATGGACCAGTCGTAATATCATCAAAAATCATCTGCTCGGTGACGTAGCCACCAAGCATGGAAACTAAACTATCAAGCAATTCGCGACGAGCCGTAAGATGTTTTTCTTCGGTGGGAAGATTCATCGTATAGCCAGCGGCCTTCCCTCGCGAGACAATCGTGACCTTATGGACCGGATCGGCGTGCTCAAGCACGGATGAAACGACCGCGTGGCCGGCCTCGTGGTAAGCAATGATCTTTTTTTCGTGCGTACTTAGTAGATGGCTACTCCGCTCTGGCCCGAGCATCACCTTCTCGATCGACTGGATGATGTCAAATTGCGAGACCTGCTTGCGGTCATCGCGAGCGGCGGCAATAGCTGCTTCATTGAGAAGCGACTCGAGATCGGCACCGGTGAAGCCGGGCGTGCGCTCGGCGATAGTGCGCAGCTTCACGTCATCAGCCAGCGGCTTTTCTGTGGCATGAATCTCCAGAATTGCTTCCCGGTCATTAATATCTGGAGAATCAACCTGCACGCGACGATCAAACCGACCCGGGCGAAGCAGGGCTGGATCGAGGACGTCTGGGCGGTTGGTGGCGGCCATGACGATCACCTTTTCATTCGGTTCGAAGCCGTCCATCTCGGTGAGAATCTGATTGAGCGTCTGCTCGCGCTCATCATTACCGCCGCCAACACCAGTACCACGAGTGCGACCAACCGCATCGATCTCATCAACAAAAATAATTGCCGGGGCAGCATCCTTGGCATTCTCAAACATATCTCGCACCCGTGAGGCCCCGACCCCAACAAACATCTCCACAAACTCGGAGCCCGAAATAGAAAAGAAGGGCACGCCCGCCTCCCCGGCCACGGCCCGGGCCAGAAGCGTCTTTCCCGTACCGGGCTCCCCCATCAGAATGACCCCTTTGGGAATCGTCGCGCCAATATCCAAAAACTTCTTGGGATTAGAGAGAAACTCAACGATCTCCATTAGCTCCTGCTTCGCCTCCTTGACTCCGGCCACGTCATCAAAGCTGACCTTGGAGCCGCCATCCTCAGGATCAACAAACTTGGCCCGGCTTTTGCCGAAGGTGAACGGCTGCATCCCTCCTCCACCACCGCCAACCTGTCGAGAGAGAAACCAGATAAAAATAGCGATAAAAATGATTGGTATCAAAAACGGCGCCAGCGCACCAAACCAGTAGCTAAAGCCCGAGGGCTGCTTCACATCAATACTTAAATTCGCCAAGGTGGTGGTGCTAACACCGTAATTAGACAATGTCTCGGTAAGCGCCGTACCAGTCTCCTTTTGAGTAATGCGTTTTTTGTCTTCTTCTTCAAGAGTGGCAGTAACCTGCTCGCCTTCTACAACCACCTCTGTAATGGAGCCATCAATAATCTGTGTAGCCAGCTGGCTCAGCGTAATCTCTTCGGTCTCGCTGGAGTACTCATCAAAGGCGGCGTAAGCACCACCAATTAAAAATAGGATGATAAGCGCCGTGATGGCATTGGATAAAAAAGACGGCCCGTCGCTATCGCCTTTACCCGACCCTGAAGACCGGCCTTTTTTGGGTGGAAATGATTTTGGCATGTATGGGTATTATACGTAAAAGACCGGTGAACACAAAGGCGTTAGGAAATTGTCTGAAGTCTCACGCTCTTATAGACCAGCACCATCTCGAGCAAAAAACGAGTTGGGGACCGAGATGAATCAAGGTTCATTAAGATCGAAACGAAGTTTTGTAGCCAAAATAGTGCTGCTTTAGCGAACGAGTTTTTGTGGTGGGTTATTTTTACGATGAGACTTCAGACAGTTTTCAAGCTGGTATAATCTGGTTATGGCATATCTACGAAATAAAACTGCCCGGCGTGACTTTGCAATTAAAGAAACCTACGAGGCCGGGATTAAATTGCGCGGTTTTGAGGTCAAGTCCGTCCGCGGGAAGGAAGGTTCCCTGAAGGGCGCCTACGTGGTCGTTCGCGGCGGCGAGGCCTGGCTGACGAACGCGCACATACCGGCCTTCCAGCCGAAGAATGCGCCCGAAGACTTTGATACCTATCGGACCAGAAAGCTCCTGCTGCATAAAGAAGAGATCGCTGAGCTGGCCCAGTTTGAGAAGCAGGACGGGATTGCATTGGTTCCTATTGCGTTGTATAATGCGGGCAGAATGATCAAGCTTGAGATCGGCGTTGGTCGCGGCAAGAAGGACCATGACAAACGCGAGGACATCAAGCGGCGCGATACTAAAAGAGACGTCGAGCGTACCTTAAAAAATCAGTACTAGACCGGTCGTTCACGCTGTGTGGCTAAATACCCCAGCACGCATAGGCGGTACCGTAACAGACCTTGCGATTATTTTGCTCTTCTACTTTTCCAGTACATTGTTCGCAAGCAGAATTGGTCCCTCCTGAGACAGGTCCCATGTCACTGGGATCATCAACTGTGCCGCATTTAGGGCCGAACATTGACATTGTTGGCTGGTTGGTTAATTGCTTCCATTTGAGCTCGAGCCTGGATTCAACCGCCATTTTCTGTCCTTCTCTGTCGCACGACGTAAGAAACCCCTGCGGCATCAAGGTATAGAAATAAATTACTGGCACTGCCAGAATACCAAGTGAAATTGCAATTCCGATGAGAGCACCGCGTAGATTTATATTCATCATGTATTTATTATACATCTCTTTAGCCCCACAGCGGGGATGACCGGCTTCGACACGCACTACGGATGTGTGAGTGCATGCCTGTGGTCCCGATTCCACACTAAACCTGTCGGGAACCCTATGTGTAGACTCTAACGAATCTACCGGTGCCGAGTCCCGCTACTTTAGCGGTTCTGACTTTGCACTAGTTTACGCGTAACGCGTGAGCCATCACGTGCGGGATACCTGATAGCGCACCGCTGGTGATATATCATCGGGTGTAGAAGTGAGCCGCGTCTCCGGACTCACTTTGAAACCAAAGAGACTCGTGGCGAGCTATGTTCGCCCGCGTTCTAACCCTCGCCGCTAAATTTTAAACGCGAGCTACGGCATGTAGAGTCTCCTCATCCGAGTGCCTGCACGGGAGTTCAATTCTCCCCATCTCCGCATTAAACAAAAGACTGCCCGTCATGGGTGGTCTTTTGTTTTTATTTGTAGTGAGAATTGAACCGGAAAAGAGGTCGAGAAAACGCTCGTTTTCTCGTGACGGAGAGCAACGAACAAAGTGAGTGTTGAGAACCGTGGGTTCTCAAAGCGCAGCTAGCTGAAAGCTAGCGAGTAGTGAGGCTCCCGACATCTCCGCTATTTTGAAAAGCCATCCTTCCTTGGGTGGCTTTTATGCTTCAATATAAAAAAATCTTCAACAAATTTTTGACGCTTTGCCTTTATCTCTTTTGAATATTTTCCATTCCGTGGAGGAAAGCAGCGAGCAACGTGAGCGTTGAAAACCGTGGGTTTTTAAAACGCAGCAGCTTTGCTGCGAGTAGTGAGGTCCCCCCCCATCTCCACATCTACAAAAATAGCCTCACATCTCGCGGGGTTATTTTTATGGACACACAGAGGAGATAGAGAAAGCAAACTGCTTTGATTTCATGAAGAATTGAAAGACGCACCCCAAGAGTACTTGCTCACTAGCAATCTAGCTCACGGCGCAGCATAACGTGAGCCATGATCGTGAAATTTCTACGTTAGTAAAAATATTTTTGACCGATTTATCTCTCTTTATATGTTTTTTGTATAGCTAGTATTAACGAGTCATTTATGGATAAACAACTTCCCCGTCGACAACTAGTTTATTTAAGTCCCAGCTGTTATTGCTCGTAACAGTACCGCCGCTATACGTCATGTCAACCACGTAATTAGTCCGAATATTTGCACCAAACCCATTCTGTGAATCTAGACACGAATCAACCACATAGTCATTGCCATTTTTACTCCAGTTTGATTCAAAAACCCCACAAAAATCAGCTGTTGCTGGTGATTTTAACTGTGGTCTGATAAAAATTTGTGACATTACTACGGCAGTCACTTTGTCTATGTCTTGATGACTGTCAGGATATTGACTTGTCGAGCCATCTGAACCAATAGAACTCACTATAAACCCTGCCGCTACCAGAAAGCCAACAACCATGACTTTTACGACATTAAGATTTTCCTCCGTTCTTTCTTCTTGATCTTTAAGGCGCGCCTGTCCCCACGGTGATTTCGCGAGGATACTGTACACAAATGGTCGTATACAAACGAGTTAGGAATAAAACTATTACGCTGATAATTCCAATAATATCGGCAGGATTTTGTATAAAACTCAAAAAAGAATCCATATTTACATAATTAATATTTTAGTAATCAAGCTTTTTTACTGCGATTAGCGGGAGGAGTAGTGGAATTCCTGTCAGAAATGGATCGCCAGATAAAATACAGAATCTGACCGAGCGCCGTTCGAGCTTCCCCCAGCTGGGCAGAAATACCGCCTTATCTACTATTGGCGCTCAGCCAAAATTTCTTCCGCCTCTTTCACATGCTCAGGATTTGCAATCGGGAACCAAAACTCAGCCTCCTGGGTGTGGACTACCTGGTCCTGGGCCATTTTTTGCACCATCGAGGTTACCATCAGCTCGCCGGAGTGGTGCACCTCTGGCTCGTATGCAAAAATATCCTCGCTCAAAACCATCGGCCCGACGGAGACAAGGTTTGTCGGTGGGTCGGCCGGCTTTTCCAACAGATCAGTGACCTGCCCCTCTCCATCAACATCCACCACACCGAACCGCTCGGGCTCGTCGTGCTCCATCACCAAGAGCGCATTCTCGTGCTCGAGAAGCTGCGCCAAACTTCTCTCATCGAAAAGATCGTCGGCATACAGCAGCAGAAACGTGTCGTCTATCTCCGCCCGGGCCCGCTGGAGAGCATCGGCGGTGCCGCGCTTTTTGGGCTGGTTTACATACGTGACCGACCGACCCAGAAACTCATCTCCACAGTAGTCTTTGATCTGCTCGCCAAGATACCCCTCAACAATAATAAACTCATCCACCTCATCCGGAACCGCTCGGGCTACGTGCCACAGTAGCGGTTTACCGGCGACCTCCACCAATGGCTTGGGGGTCTCCGCCGTCAGCGGTCGCATTCTATTCCCTTCTCCGGCAGCCAAGATTACACATTGCATATTTTTATAGTATCACCAATTTTTCCGAGTGAAAATTATAGCTCGTCGAGAGTAAAAAGATCACGATACTTCGACGCAAGATCCGAGACCAACACATAGCCGGGTGTGCTTTGGTTGGCAACCGTGGTAGCCGAATCCAGTTTTCTGCCATCAGTGGTATACAGGCTTGCTTCATTATAAATTTCCAGACGGTTTTCTGACTCGCTGCGGGTGAGAGAAATCATCGTTCGCTTCTTTTGGTAAAGACCAGCCTCCGCTTTTTTTGCCGCCAAACTTACCAAGCTGCTGGTAGCGCTTTCGGTACGAACAGTTTGATTCGCTGTATCAAAAATACGGAAATCTTGACGGGCAATCTCTGACTCTTTCAGAAGATTTTTTTCTGTCGGCGCATACAGCTGACGACGAAAGATAAAGTAGCGACCGTCCTGGCTCCAGCCGAGTGGTGAAAAGATCAGGTTGGGTGGTGCAACCTCACGGTATAATTCGCGCTCATCACTTTCAATTCGTACTTCCTCTCGCGGATTATTACAGTGCAGACCCTCACGGCGTAAGCGTGAAGACGGACCAGAGGAAAGAATCACAGTAGTATCTCCGACCGGTGATGTAAGGTAGTCGGCCTGGCGCTCTAAGCGTGGCAGCGATGTGGTCGCAATCATGTTTGTCTCGCGGTTGAGGCGAGCAATACTAGGTGCGAAACCACAGTCTTTCCCACCCAGAAAAATTATATTTTTAAACTCATAAATGTTGAGACTTGTCACTCTTTTTTAATTTACCCCTCGCAAAGCAACTGGCCGGCGATATCATTACCATAAATAAAAAGTCTGGGGAGTAAGGATGGTAAGCGAGTCCTGTGCTTATGCGGTACTCATGAATTTATGATCGCAACTTTAGCCCATCATTTGATTGGTGATCAGGCCTCTGAAAGAATTAGCCGGATTGGTTACTTAGAAGATATTACAATTACGATTGATCAAAAAACTGGGAATGCATTGATTAATTTTCGAGATAGAACGTACATACCTTAAATTAGAACACTTACTTATAGTGTTCTATGTTTCGTATTCATGAATTATGGTAACTTTTTATTAAAGAACTGTTTTCAACACCGAGCCAGGCCGGTCGTGTTACAATCAGCCTGAAGCAGATCTATGAAAAAACCATCTTACACTACTGAGCGTAGCAGTATTTCGGGCGGGCAATTCTTTGTCCAGATCGTGTTTGTGGTGGTCGTAGCCGCCGTAGTGGCAAGCCTGGGGGCAAAGGCTGCCATTCCGGAGATAGAAAGCAAGCCGCTGGCCGGCGCGAATAGCTACTGGAACCAGGTAGCCAGCAGTAGTTTGTTGGCTACGGCGCCGGCTACCAGCTCCCGGCCCGAGCCGGTACCAACCCAAACCCTGGAGAAAAAAGCGCCGACGCTTCAGGACTTCATCGGCGTTAACCTCGAGGCGATGGAGCTTCATCTATATAAAGATGGTGTGATTGAGGAGACCTTTCCAATTCTATCCAAAGGCCGGCCGGGCTCGCGCTTTGAAACGCCGTCTGGATCATACGAGATCGGCTACCGAAATGACAACCACCTCTCCTCGATTGGTGATGTCTACATGCCCTATAGTCAGCAGTTTTTTGGTAACTTCTTTATCCACGGCTGGCCTTACTATCCTGGTGGTGAGCCCGTCGAGGACGGCTACTCTGGGGGCTGTATCCGCCTTTCGACCGCCGATGCCAAAACTATCTTCGGACAGACCGAGCGCGGGACTCCAATTGTAGTGGTAGGCGGAACCCAGCCGAGTGGGCCGACCATTGAAACGGCCGTAGCCCCACCACGGGTTGGGGCCGCCTCCTACCTGGTAGCCGATCTTGGTAGTGGGCAGGTCTTTGCCGCCAAGCGAGCCGGTGAAGCCTTCCCGATCGCCTCCTTAAGTAAGCTGATGACCGCCGTCGTTGCCAACGAAACAATTGCCTACAATGATCCGATCACCGTCAGCCAGAGCGCCATCGATACCTACGGCTTTGCCGGCGGCCTGACGGCCGGTGAAAAGCTGAAGCTCAAAGATCTCTACCTTCCCCTCCTGCTGGAGTCATCTAATGATGCGGCGACAGCCATTGCCGAGCATGAGGGATTTAACGCCTTCTTGCGGCTGATGAACCACAAAGCGCTCGCCCTTGATATGGGAACCACCCGCTTCTCTGACCCAAGTGGTCTCTCGGCGGAGAATACCTCAAGCAGCCGCGACCTATTTCGCCTCGCTCGCTACATTTACGACAAGAAGCGCTTTATCCTTGATCTGACTGCCTCGATCCAGGAGACAATTCCGCAGGCTAACTCACCCGAGCTAAGGAACTTTACCAACAACAACCCGATGGTTGGCCGGGCTGGCTATCGTGGCGGCAAAAATGGCTATACCGATGAAGCCCGTCACACTCTGCTGTCGGTCTTTGATGTCTCGATTAATAATGCCACGCATCAGGTGGCCATTATTGTGCTGGGATCAGAAAGTCACGTCGAGGATACGCGTCGGCTTTTAGCCTGGCTAAAGCAATCTAGCTAATTGCGACGTAAGTCCTTATATGGTATAAAGTGTGTCGGCTGGAAGTACGCAAGTTTTGGCACCTAACTGTTCTCTACATTCATCTCGTGGCTAGAAATAACACCCGAACAAACACAGATATTCGCGCTAAGGAAGTTCGCCTCATCGATTCCGATGGCGAAAATGTTGGTGTTAAACCACTTGAGGAAGCGCTAGAGATGGCCCGCGAAGCTGAGGTTGACCTGGTAGAGATTGCTCCCCAGGCTGACCCACCAGTTGCTAAGATAATGGACTTTGGCAAGTACAAGTACGAGCAGCAAAAAAAGCAGGATAACTCTAAGTCTAAGCAGGTAGAGACCAAGACGGTCCAGGTCAAGATTGGTACCAGCGAGCACGACCTGGAGATGAAGGCTAACCGAGCGAGCAAGTGGCTCTCTGAAGGTGACCGCGTCAAGCTGGAGCTGTACCTGCGTGGGCGTGCTAAGGGTCTGGGGCGGGCCTTTCACCGCGAACGCCTGGATCGCTTCCTTGAGTTCATCTCGGTTGACTACAAGATTACCCAGGAGCCGCGGAAGGGACCGAAAGGCCTGAACATGATGCTAGAAGCTGAGTAAACTATTTATATTATATGTCAAAAAAAACCAACAAATCTTTTAAGAAACGATTAAAGATTACCAAGAATGGTAAGGTGCAGTCACGCCGAGCCGGCAAAAACCACTTCAATGCAAAGGAAAGTGGTGAGAAAAAGCACCAGCGCAAGCGCAAGCGCAATTTTGATATGAAGCAGTCGGACAAGTCCCGCTTCCTTCCCCACGACGCTTAATTACGTTATTTTCTTACTATGGCTAGAGTAAAACGAGGAAAAAACAAAACCCAGAAACGCAAGCGAGTCTTGAAAAAGACCAAAGGATACCGAGGCCGACAAAAGAGCCATCGTACGGCTGCTAAAGAGGCGCTGACGCACGCCGGTCGCAATGCCTACAAGGACCGCAAGCGAAAGAAGCGCGAGATGCGCCGCCAGTGGCAGATCGTCATCAACGCTGCGTTATCTGAGCATGATCTTTCCTATTCACGCTTCATCCACCAGCTCAAAGAGAACGATGTGAAGCTGAACCGAAAGACTCTGGCCGGCCTGGCTCAGGAGCGACCGGCCGTCTTTTCTGCGGTGGTGAATTCGCTCAGCTAAGCGAATTTTTCTCTCGCTGCAATCACTGCCTCCAGCACCTTTTTGAAGGTGCTGTTTTTTTATTCCTTATAGAACTTGGCTAAAAGGCGTACCACCACCCAGGCAAACATCGCGCCGACGATTCCGAAGATAATGTCTGATAGCGTCTCGAGACTCAGGCCGGCATCATTGGTAAGGTAGAAAACCAGCTCAAACACCTCCCATCCGAGACTAATGAAGAAGGTGGTTAAAATCATCACGGCTAAAAGTGCTGTCGGTGAGCTGCGCCGCTTTGGACGCTTCTTCGTGGTGCGTACGGCGATGTGAGTAAACAGCCCGATGACAAAGCCGCCGAGGATGTGGAGCGGGATATCAATCAGCGGATAAAAGTAGTACCAACTCAGGCGAATAGCTAAATCATGAAAAAGCGCTAGCAGAATTGCCGCGACGAATAAAATACTAATTATAATTTTCGAATACATGAACAGCTTCATGTTAACAAAAAAAGCCGCCTCCTGACGGAGACGGACTTTTTCGAGGCCACGATGGGAAACTAGACCACGAGTGTTTCAAGTGGGTTCCCGCAGTGACAAACGTCCGAACGAATCAGCACGTCTGCACGATATAAGGCGTCCCTTGTGTAAAAGATGAGGACTTGTTTCTGGGTGGCCTCAGTAGTCATTATACCGCTCGCCAAAACATTTCCGCAAGTGGATAGCCGGCTACAGACGAGAGTTGACAGCTCGTCAAAGACGCCTACCGGTTCGCGTCGGAGTAGACTACCGAGAAGTCATTGCGTTCGTAATCATAAAGATCAGCATCGGGAAAAAAGCGTTCAATCTCTTTTTTGGCAGTCTCGGGTGAGTCGGAAGCGTGAACAAGATTACTCTGAACGCTCATAGCAAAGTCGCCCCGGATGCTGCCAGCCTCAGCCTCATGCCCGGCGGTTGAGCCAACAATCAGTCGAGTAGCCGTAATAGCATTAATGCCGGACAGAGCTACTACAACTACCGGAGCATCCTGCATGAAATTCTTCAGCTCTGCAAAAAAGGCCTTATCGGCATGATGAGCGTAGTGTTCATCCAGGAGCTCGTCACTGGCCTGGATCATCTTCATCCCGACAATCACCAAGCCCTTGCGCTCGAAGCGGTTCATGATCTGGCCTAAGAGACCGCGGTGAATGGCATCGGGCTTAATGATAATCAGTGTCTGTTCTTCTTTGGCATGCGCCATAATAAAAATAAGTTAGGTATAAAGGTCGTGGGAGTCACTCTAACACTACCTAATATACATGATTGTCGGTAACTTTTATAGGTTTTGATACTTTTCTTTAATCTCGGCCTCGACGGCCTTCCGCTCACGGCCATACTTTAGGTAGCTTAGCTCCTTGAGCTTCTCTACCTGAGCCAGGTTTCCGGTCTCGGGCGGCAGCGCTGAGACCGAGAAGGGCTTGACCGGCTGGCCGGTGGCGAGCATCTTCGCAAAGTAGTGGTAGTTATCGACATTCATAATATCCCGCTTAGAAAAAATGGGTTCATACGTATCTTCCAGCACCTCGGCATCTTTGGCACTGACCCGATACGTCGCCATAGAGCCAACATTACCAAAGACAGCGTCACGGATTTCATCCTGCAGCTGGTCGATGTACTGGTGCGCCATGTTAAGCGACAGTTGATACTTACGGGCCTCCGAAAGAATCGTTACAATTGAGTCGGTCGAGACGTTTTGAAACTCATCCATGTAAAGATAAAACGGCTTACGCTCCGCTTCCGGCATGTCTACTCGACTTAAGGCAGACATCAGAATCTTTCCCACCAAGATAAGCCCTAAGAGGTGAGCATTAATATCGCCCAGGCGACCCTTGGAAAGATTGACCAGCAGGATCTTCTGGTTGTCCATCACCTCCCGGAAGTTAAAGCTTGAGTGCTGTTGGGCAATGATCGGGCGCATAATCTCGTTGGAGAGGAAGTTATCAAACTTTGCAGTAATGTAGGGAACGATATTTTCAAGACTGGCCTCCCCGTCAGCTTTCCCGGCTACCTCCCGCCAGAACTGATTAACTACCGGGTTCTCAGACCGACTAAGCTTATGCTCACGGAAAGACTTGTCAGTCAGAACACGAGAAATCTCCAGAAGCGTCGAGCCCGATTCCGGATCCTCCAGAACGAGCATGGTGGCGTTGCGAAAGTACTGCTCAAACATCGGCCCGCCTGCATGTCCCATATCAAACAGTTTATTGAAAATCGACAGCATCTCATTGACAACAAAGGTCTTCTGCTCGGGATAATCAGAATCATACTCCAGCATATTTAAGCCCATCGGACGGGCTGTGTGCGCCGGATCGAAGTAGATCAGGTCGTTAAAGCGCTCCGGAGGCACCGCCGCCAGAAGCTCGTCAGTAACATCGCCGTGCGGGTCAATAAAGCAGCAACCGTTACCGGCCCGGATGTCCTGAATAATCATATTCTGTAGTAAAGTAGTTTTTCCGGTACCGGTCTGACCAATGGTATAGAAATGACGCATCCGATCATCCGCCGACATGTGGATCTCAGTATCGGCTCCCCGGTAATGGTTCACCCCCAGAAGAATGCCATCATCCGGAAGATCGAGTGGGGGCGGGGCGGAGCCCGCCTTGGCCTGCTTCAGCTCGCGAGAATCATCTAAATCACGAACGGGAAAATGAACCAGGGAGGTCAACTCTTTAACATTAAGGGGTAGCGTATAGTCTTTATCAAACAAACGAAAAACAAAGTCATGGAAGAAAGCGCCGAACTGCTTTTTTTTGACCTGTTTGAAAGCAAGACTGTTGCCATGAGGCTCTGAGAATTGGCTGAAGGCTGACTCAAGGTCAAACAAAAGCTTCTCAGCCCGACTACGAGAGTTGGCCGAGGTGACCAGGCGAATATTGGTCCGCTGAATTGGCAAGTCGGTCTTCTTTTGGATCCGCTCAATCGCATCTTCTCCCAGCTGGCCGGGCCCCTTTAGTTCATCATCATCGTCGTCAGCTTTATCCCAGAACATGTCCTTGGCGGTATTCCACATTTCCTTGCCAAAGGAGTGGTTGATATCGATAGCGCTGGAAACATCGTCTCCTTCCTCAATCTTCTCAATAGCGCGGGTATACTTTTTATAAAAACTGTCGCCGGCCGGCTGGAGGGTAATCTGTAGAGCGGCGCCTTCACCCTCACGCTTTAACTTAGAAAAGGCATTGAGAAGCACGTTGAGCGGATCATGGTCAAACTCGTCGTAGGTCTTTAAAGGGAAGATACTCCGCTTATCTGCCTGAGCGCGTGAAGCTACTGAGACACCGTCGTGATTAAATATGTTGTAGTCATCACTTACCTCAGCAACAACAGCTGTAGGAAAGAGAGACAAAAGCTGCTTTTCAAACATGTCGGCACGCGTATCCGGAATTGATAAATAAAAGCTGACCTCCTCGCCAGTATGAGATACGGCTACTTCGATACTGATGGTAAAATCGCCCGGTTTTTCGTCGGCAGACAGCGAGAGGATTCCGGCATAAAACTGCTCGGTAGCCGAGATCAACTCGCCAATATCGCGCTGGCTGTCATCTTCACTTTCAGGTGTCAGCACTACTTCAAAAAGCCGTCGATGTAGGGCCTTGAAGCGAGGTGTGGATTCCTTTACTCCATCGAGCGGGTAGCCCTCCTTGACGTACTGCACCATTAGGCGATGAAAATCGTCCTCAATATGAGGGTCATTGAGGCGCGCCACGATTTTGAGGGTATTTTTGAGACCCTCCGCCCCCAAAATTGATAGAAGCTCATCCATCTGCTTATCATGCGCTTCCGGTTCAAGATCAAGCACGATTTCCTCCGCTTTTTGCTCACCCATCCGATACTCCGGAGCCAGGACATCGTCACTGCTGTCGGCGTACTCTCTGATCACTGACTGCTCCAGCTCTCGAGCCACTTCGGCGTTGGCTTCTTTTGTGCCGCCCGGCTGCTCGGCCCCGGCTTGGCGGCGCTCTGTCTCAGCCCGTAGATGGCTGATCTCCTCCTGGCTAGAGGAGAGGTTGTGGGCTAGTTTTTCCTGTTTCGTCTGCTGCATAAAAAGATGAGTTTTATAAAGATCAGGTTCCTAGGCCGCTAACTTGCCCTGACTGGCCTTGAGGCTATGAAAGGAGTAATCAGGAATCTGGCCGGAAAAATCACGCTCAGACAGTTGGCTAACCTCCTGTCTGGTCAGAGCATGTAGGGCCTTTTCGCTGCTAGAAAGTGGTACCCCGTTGTTATCATCAGCGGCCAGAACCCGCTCAAACACTGTCAGAAGCTCAGGATCTTCCTGCCTTAGTCGGGTGACATTATCGATGGTGGAGCTGTCGGCATGGCTACGTAAAAAGCTCTCAAGCTCCTCCAGCGTCTCTGATGGTAGCTCACTAAAGTCGCCGGCGGCGGTGCGGGCCGAGAGCAGGGCCACCTTCGAGCGCAGATCGTTGGATGAGACTTCATTGACCCGCGCCTGAAAGAAGCGGTTTTCAGCGGCGGAGCTTGCCTCACTACTTGCCGGCGAATCCTTCACCTCAATACCGGCATCCTCCATCTTTTGCTCCCACTCCTGAAGCTCTTCGGGCGACATATCATTTTTTAACTCCTCAATACTTGGCCCCAACTCCGGTGCAGTAATTTCAGAGGCCGGCACCCGCTCAACTGGATTCTCCATATAATTACTGGCACTCGCACCGGTTACGTTGGTCTGTTCTGGAGCGAAGTCTGGCTCCACACGTTCAATATCAGTACTGAAATCAGACTGAACGACACGTTCCGCACTGGCTGGTAATTCCTCAGCTGGCTCAACCCCACTATCACCAGGAACAAAATCGCCCTGATCAAAGTCGAGCGTCTCCACGAGCTCAGCGGCCGACTGGCTCTCTAGATCCGCGGCAGTCAGATCACCAAAGTCGAGCGTGAAGCTGCCACCTTTACCAACTAGATTGAAGAGCTCGTCATCTCCCTTGAGAGCTTCACCTTTTAAGAAGAGCTGGTTGCCGATCTCCATCGCCTTCTCATGGCTCAGATTATACTCACCCTCAAACTTATCGGCGATGGCGTGAATCATGCCCTCACCCGACTCATCAATCGCAAATGATTGCTCGCCAAGGGCGCTGGCAGCAGCTTCGCCGACTCCGGCCGGATTCTCTGGAGCTGATACAGAGGGACTGTCAGAAGTAATGATATCCTCATCACCACTGTAATCAGGCTCGGGAGCAGCTTCACCTCCTCCATCAATATCTGCCTCTGACTCAGAAAGATCTATACCACCAGCGTCATCACCGACCCACCAGTCGCGTATCTCGCCGCCAAGGAAGGCGAAGCCGGCAGCCAAGCCGGCGCCTTTGAGCGTCTTTTTGTGGACGTATTCTCTGGTTTTCTTATCTTTATAATTCAGGTAGCGGTCCATCCGACCGATGACATCATCCTTTAAATCTGGGTCCGACTCAAGCGCCTCGATGGCCTGCGCCTCGCCGAGCGTTTGCAGGAGCGCGTACTTGGTGCTGGTACGCGTGCTGACATCACCGTAATCAATTAGGTCACCGGCGTACTCTTCTTCCTTGATCAGATTTCCTTCTTTATCCCTATCTTCCCACGTTCCGCCTTCTAGCTTAGCGCGCGTATACTGAACCCGCCGATGCAGCTCATCAGTCTTTTTAGATCGCTCAACCTCAGATAACTCAGGGTCATTTAATGCATCAACCAGGCGCTGGAGCTTGCCGGTAAGCTTTTCAGCCGAAACCGTGTTGATTACGGCCACTTCATTTCTCGTTTTATCACCAAATTTACCAGCCTTACGCACCAACTCAGTGTCCTTGCCACCGCGGCGCTTCATCACCTCTTCCTCGAGATCTGTCTTGGCCCGGCCACGGGCTCGATAAGCGCCAATCGGAGCGGCTACTAATGGCGCCCCAAAAACACCGATCATCCCGCCAGCCAGAGATCGACCGACTCCACCCAAAAACATATAGCCGGCCGGTTCGAAGTACTTGCTATTGAAAGCACGCCAGGTCTTGGGCTCATCCTTAACCTGCTGCACCATCTGCTCGTAATCCCTGTCAGTGGAGAAAAATTGCGTATAGCGCACGCGCTGATCAGCCGCCATGGCCTGTTTGGCCCCTTCGACTCCGCCGTGCTTACGAGCTACCTCGATGTACTCTTTTAGTGCCTCCTGATAGGCGGCACGCTTCTCTTGAAACTCCGTCCGGTTAGCACCCGAAAAGGAGTGCTCGCTAAACCAGTCATCATAGCGCCAATTGCTGGAGGTGCTAGCAAACTCCTGAGCCAGCCGGTTAAAACGAGCAGTGGTCTCTTTATCGACTGCTGACATTTCGGCTGATTCCTGGGCAAACAAAAGCTGGCCGTCCTCATCAAGATCCACACCGCTCTCGGCCGTATTCTTAACAATATCTGCCAGCGCATCGCGGTGCAGGCTAATGCCTTCATTCATCAACCTTTCACCCATTACAGCCTCGGAATTCGCCTTGTAATAATTACTAAACGTCTTCTTCCAGAATCCTTTGAGCAAGCTCGATTCCTCAAGATCTTCCTCGTACGCCTCGAGTCCGTCCTCCTGGGCACGGTTAAGAGTCAGTTGATTAAAGTTTTCAAACACCAGTTGCTGCTGACCCTCGGTTAGTTCACGAAAGCCTTCTACTGAAGCTAGCTCCTCTCGGGAAATATTATAATGCGAGGAAAATTGCTCGGCGATGCGCTCATTAATACCGACTTTTTCTAGATCCTCATCAGCCGTACCAGCCAAATCTTCGGCGTTCGGGACATCGGCCGCCTGCTCTGGTGTTGGAGCAGCCTCGCCGGGACCGGGTTGGTAATCGGCTTCGCTGGAATCAAGGTCCGCAGCCGGTCGAAGCTTAGCGAGCGGATAGAGGCCGTCCTCATCTTCAAAGCCGGCGTATCCTTCGCGATCATCGCCCTGGCCGATAAACTCTATTCTCCGGATCTTTTTTGGATCTCGCCAGCGGCGCAGCTCTTTTTCCATGTAATACACCGAATCACCGACCGCCTTCTCTTCGTCGCCAGTTTCAGCGCTTTCTTGATCGGGTTTTTCTCGCTCTTCTACCTCAGTTTCTGGCACTGAGGTTTTTTCTCCTTTGAATTTAACAAAGCGCTGACCATCTTTTTCTTCAATTTTTTCTATCTCTCGTGGGGTCTCAAACTGCTCCACACCTTGAGAGACCCACTGCCCCCAGTTACCAACCTTCAACTTCTCTGGATCAGTCTCACCTGACTCGGCCTCATTATCAATTACTTCGCCGGCAGCGCTAGAATCAGCAGCTGGTGAGACCTTTCCTTGATCAGCTTCAGCCGCTTTTTTGCCGACTGCCTTAGTATCACTATCACCAGAGTCCGACTTAGTTGATTCTGACGTCTCCTCACCTGCTTCGATCATATCTGCCAGAGCTGAATCACTGGCTTCCTCTGACTTGAGATCATCCTTTTCCGGTGCCAAATTTTTTAGCTTATTATATAAGCCTTTATTTTGGCCCTGATCGCGAAGATAATCAACCACGGTCGCCACCTCATCAATGTCATCGTAGAGATCCAGGAGGATCCGGTACTTCTTAAGCTCCTTCTTTATCAAATTATCAAACATCTTGTCCTCGAGATATCCATCCCCGCTGGAATTGCCGGCAGCACTGCGACGACGCCACCAGTTATTTGTAATACCTTTGCTGAGTTTTTCGCTTACGTAATAACTCGAACCATCAAACTTAGTAAACTCACCGCGCGCTCGCGCCTGCTCCCAGATAGTATCAAGAGGTTCGCCGGCGGTAATCATGGCGGCAATCTCCTGGCGACCAAATGGTTGGCGCACATGCTTCTCTAAATTCTGGTGTTCGCCAAGATCCTCCGGGGCGATGTCATCTTGGATAAACTCTTCGCCGGCTTCTTCCTCTTCGATGCTCTCCTCGCTTTCGTCACCTTGTTCCTCAGACGGGGCTTCGTCGCCTTCAGGCCTGCCGGCTTTTTTAAGTAAGTCATTGGTTTTTTCAAGCTCATCATCGAGCTCTTTGCTTAGAGCTTCTTGATCCGTAGAATCAGGCTTAGGCTTTTCATTATCTTGTTGAAGGTTACCGTTCATAGCTTCAGTATAGCACTTGTTTATGTCCTGTTTTTAGCTTTCCTGTTGATACTTTTGGCTGAATTTACGAGCAAAGTGGCGCACCTGAAGCAGAAGATCAACGATGGCATCCTGGCGAACAGTGTCATCGTCGGCTTCAGCACTGTCGTGAAGTTGCCGCAGCTGCTTAAGAGCTTCTATGTAGGCTTTCATATCAGAAAAAGTGGGGACAATCTCACCCCACTCAGTGAGCTTAGACTGCTCAGACTTCTCACCATCGACCGTATCATAAAAAATCCGCGGGCGGCCATCTACCACACTCTCCAGCCGCCAAACACCATCGCTCAGCAGGTCACCATCGGGGGGATTATCGCCAAGATAAAACACCGGATCGCCGGGCTTAATAACGTCAGTCAGCTCCTCAAGAGTGACCGGCGTAGTATTCTCAGCTGACTGTTCTTGATACTGTTGATCCGAGTCTGGAAGCGGTAGCTCATCGCTGAGGCCGGTGGTTTCTTTTGCCTCCTGGGTAGCAAGCAGTCCTTCGGCGACGAGAATATCGCCGGCCTCCGCGATGGCTTGTCTTAGCTGGCGAATTGCTTCCTTTTCCTTGGTGTCTTCCTTAGCTGATTGTTTAGCTTGATGGTAAAAAATTTGCGCGAAGTGGCGCACCTGCAGTATTAATTTGGCTAGATGAGGCTGGTAGGGCTCGTTGCCGGCGGCCTTTGCTTCCTCGTATCCGCCCTGTAAATCATTGAGTGCTGCGGTATACTCTAGGGCGCTATCATAGCGGGGCGTGATATCCTCCCAGTTGACAAACTCGTCTCCTACCTCATTGCCGGCTAGATCCTTATAAATCAAGCGGATGTCGGTATCAAAAGCTCCATCAGAAATACTATCAAGAAAGAAGGATGAATTATGATCAAGCTCGGCGGAAACTCCATCCAGAAGCACCGGATCACCAACCTCAATTATTTTTGAGATATCACCAAACTGTTCTGGCTGATGAGGGCTCATTTCTTGATCAGCCGGCTCTGATTGATCTTCGCCGCTGTCGGCCTCGGGCCGTGGAGGTAGCTCAGCAGACCCGCCTGGACGCTCCGGCAGCTCGTTCTCATTTGATTCTGGGCGCTCCGGTAAAGCATCCTTGGTTTCGCCGGGCTGATCGGAGCCATTTTCTGCTCCGTTGCTGCTATCACGTAGCTCCGAAAGCTTCGCCTTGGCTCCGAGACTGGCGCCATTTCTGAAACCTTTATTTGTATCATTCTCCCTCTCCGCGCCTACTTTTTTAACTATCTCGGACTGCTTGTTTCCGTTATTTTTTTTAATATTAGCAATGATCTCTTGCTGCAGATCATCAACTGAGTCATTGCCAGAAGAGCCGGTGCGAGAAGAGCCGCTGTAGCGAAATGGGCGTAGTTTTTTTTCCGAATTATTCATATCTGAAAAGTCTATATATACAGTATACGCCAGAAACTGACCTGAGAAAATACTCTTATAACTCGGTTAAAATCCGTGGTCCTTCAGCTGTGATGGCGATGCTGTGCTCAAAGTGAGCTGATAAGCTTCCGTCACTTGTGCGGTAGGTGTAGCCGTCATCATCAATCCTGATCTGCTCACTCCCGAGGCCAATCATCGGCTCGATGGCAATCACAGTACCGGCCGGAAGCGTGGGACCTCTGCCTGCACGGCCGTAATTGGGCACTGATGGTGCTTCATGGACGCTGTAACCAACACCGTGACCCACGAGCTCCCTGAAAATGGCGTAATCCTCTCCCACCGCCGTCTGGATGGCCGCCGAGATGTCACCAACGTGAGCATCCGGCTCGGCTGCCCCAATGCCGGCAGCCAAAGCTTGCTGGCAGGTAGCCAGAAAATCCTTCTGCTCTTGGCTTGCTTCACCAACGACTATCGTTATGGCCGAGTCGGTCACCAGCCCATCATGAACCAGTCCCATATCAACCGTTACCACGTCACCATCAGCAAGGACGTGCTGACTCTCTCTCGGGATACCATGAACAATCTCATCATTAACGGATATGCAAACATGGTCGGGATATGGCCGCGGAGCTCCGCGGGGTTGATACTGATAAAAGGCCGCGCTGTCTTCGGGAGCAATTAACTCGGCGGCTACCTGATCAAGCTTAGCCACGGCCTGGCCAACCGTGCACTTTTTGGACACCTGCGCAAGGATCTGAGCTAAGCGGGCTCCGCCCGTGGCGAGGCTTTCGATCTCTTTAGCTGTCTTGGGTTTAATCATTGCTTAAAAGGATGGCCTGAATATCTTTTTGAATGTTTTCAATCGACTGCTCTGCGTCAATTTGAGCGTAGTTATAACGGTCGTTATTTTCATAAAAGTCGGCAGTCGGCAGCGTCTCGGCTTTAAATTGTGCTAGCCGATGCTCGATACTGTCAGGCTTATCGTCGGCGCGGTCTCGGCTCTCTAGGCGCTCGTGGGTGGTGGCCTCAGAGAGAGTAAGGTGAATAGCCGTAACACCGCGACGCTCGTAGAAGCGAAAGGCCTCATCGAGAAGCTTGGCCTCAAGCATTCTCCGCGGCGAGCCATCAATCACCAGGTGCATGTCAGAGCTTAGCTTATTAATAAACTCGCGCGCCCACAGGTGGGTGGCTAGAAAAGTCGGCTGGATATCGCCGGCCTGCATGGAGCTGGTGATTATTTTGGCCGTAGTAGTCTCGGTGTTGGCAAGCCCACGAAAGTTAGCCCCGGTCTCGACGTAGAGGACGGATTTATTCGTCCGGTCTTCTAAAAAAGTGGTGACCTGCTTGGCCTGCGTGCCCTTACCACTGCCGGACGGACCAATGAATACAAGCGTTTGTGGTTGCATGCTTTTAGGGTAGCACATTGACCAAGCTTGGCAGTGAGGTTGTTATGATACGCTGATTAGTAATGAGAATCTCAATTATTACCATTAGTGGCCTACCTGGAAGCGGTAAATCAACCATCGCGGACAAGGTAGCCGACCGGCTTAGTTTCGGGCGCTACTCCTCAGGAGATTTCATGCGCGAGCTGGCCCACGAGCGCGGGGTCACGCTAGCTGAGCTTTCTTCCCAGGCCGAGGATAATCCTGAGATTGACCAGCTTATTGATGCTAAAAATAAGGAGTTGGTTGACGCTCAGAATATCGTGATTGATAGCCGGCTTGCCTGGTACTTTATTCCCGACAGCTTTTCTATTTACCTAGACATTGAGCTTGATGAAGCGGCGCGCCAGATTCATCAGGATGAAAAAGAGACCCGCCGGAAAGCCGGAGAGAATCGTGAGTCACTCCAGCAAACCAAGCATGACATGCTGACCCGGATTGAGAGTGAGCGCCGGCGCTATGAGGCACTTTACGGAGTGGATCATACCAAGAAAGCCAACTACGAGCTCGTTATTAATACCACTGATAAAAAAATTACTGAGATAACGAACGAGGTTATCTCAACTTATGAAATGTGGAAAAAAAGCCAGTAAAAACGAGACTTTGGTAGATCATGCGGCCAATTCCTTGTAGCTCTCTTATACCTTGTTGTTACGTAGCATGCTACGTAACAAGCCATATCAAGATAGTGTTCATAAAAATATTTATTTTAAATATAAGAAATCACCGCGGAGGTGGTTTCTTGTATACCTAACCAATTACCGAAAGTGAGCGGCTCAAGCCGACACCTTTTTTAAATAGTAAAAACAGCTATTTGCCAATTATAGATACCCACGGGTAAACCCGTGGTCCTCCCTACAACTCAAGCTTCGCTTGACCTGAATCCTGGCTCCCCTGATGCTCGACATACTTTCGTATCGTAGCCTCATCCGCACCAACGCTACT
>Ga0306901_1000265_pt1 | contig 25234 bp, 20 predicted proteins | sample AntRauMFilla3767_FD_190431 | JGI IMG/M metagenome (GOLD analysis project Ga0306901, IMG submission 190431) | Saline lake microbial communities from Rauer Islands, Antarctica - Metagenome Filla 3 #767 (v2) (version 2) | ecosystem: Environmental > Aquatic > Non-marine Saline and Alkaline > Saline ... | reverse complement strand
ATCCTACCGGCCAATTTTCCATACACGCAACAAAAAACCCCCGACAGTTGCCTGTTGGGGGTTATTTGGGATTAGGAGTCTGACGATGACCTACTCTCACATGGGCAGAAGCCACACTACCATCGGCGCTGGTCTGTTTCACTGCTGAGTTCGGTATGGGATCAGGTGGTTCCAGACCGCTATGGTCGTCAGACAAAGCGGTTGATCACTGGGGGACGAGATGGAACGAGTGATGATGATTTCAAGGCTATCCGGCATTGGGATCGCAATTGTTTTGGGTGTTATATAGTCAAGCCGCACGAGCAATTAGTATCGGTTAGCTCAACGCCTCGCAGCGCTTACACACCCGACCTATCAACGTCCTGGTCTTGAACGGCTCTTCAGGGCCCTCGAGGGGCCAGGGAGATCTCATCTTGGAAGGGGCTTCCCGCTTAGATGCTTTCAGCGGTTATCCTATCCGAACATAGCTACCGGGCAATGCCATTGGCATGACAACCCGAACACCAGCGGTTCGTCCACTCCGGTCCTCTCGTACTAGGAGCAGCTTTCCTCAAATCTCCAACGTCCACGGCAGATAGGGACCGAACTGTCTCACGACGTTCTAAACCCAGCTCGCGTACCACTTTAAATGGCGAACAGCCATACCCTTGGGACCGGCTTCAGCCCCAGGATGTGATGAGCCGACATCGAGGTGCCAAACACCGCCGTCGATGTGAACTCTTGGGCGGTATCAGCCTGTTATCCCCGGAGTACCTTTTATCCGTTGAGCGATGGCCCTTCCATACAGAACCACCGGATCACTATGACCTACTTTCGTACCTGCTCGACGTGTCTGTCTCGCAGTTAAGCGGGCTTGTGCCATTACACTAACCGCACGATGTCCGACCGTGCTTAGCCCACCTTTGTGCTCCTCCGTTACGCTTTGGGAGGAGACCGCCCCAGTCAAACTACCCACCACACAGTGTCCTTAACCCCGATAAGGGGTCGAAGTTAGAACCTCAAACAGGTCAGGCTGGTATTTCAAGGTTGGCTCCACCACCACTGGCGTGATGGTTTCAAAGCCTCCCAGCTATCCTACACAAACATGCTCAAAGTTCACTGTGAAGCTATAGTAAAGGTTCACGGGGTCTTTCCGTCTAGCCGCGGATACACCGCATCTTCACGGCGATTTCAATTTCACTGAGTCTCGGGTAGAGACAGCGCCCCCATCGTTACGCCATTCGTGCAGGTCGGAACTTACCCGACAAGGAATTTCGCTACCTTAGGACCGTTATAGTTACGGCCGCCGTTTACCGGGGCTTCGATCAAGAGCTTCGCGCAAGCGCTAACCCCATCAATTAACCTTCCGGCACCGGGCAGGCGTCACACCGTATACGTCCACTTTCGTGTTTGCACAGTGCTGTGTTTTTAATAAACAGTCGCAGGGGCCTGGTATCTTCGACTGGCTTCTGCTCAACCCGCAGGGGTGTCACATACCACCAGCGTGCCTTCTCCCGAAGTTACGGCACCATTTTGCCTAGTTCCTTTACCCGAGTTCTCTCAAGCGCCTTGGTATTCTCTACCTGACCACCTGTGTCGGTTTGGGGTACGGTCTCGAATAGCCTGAAGCTTAGAAGATTTTCCTGGAAGCAGGGCATCAATGACTTCCAACCCGTAAAAGGGTCGTCGTCGTCGCATCTCGGCATTATGGGACCGGATTTGCCTAATCCCACTGCCTACTTGCTTAAACCGGGACAACCGTCGCCCGGCTCACCTAGCCTTCTCCGTCTCTCCATCGCAGCTATCCAAGGTACGGGAATATTAACCCGTTTCCCATCGATTACACCTTTCGGTCTCACCTTAGGGGCCGACTCACCCTGCGCCGATTAGCGTTGCGCAGGAACCCTTGGTCTTCCGGCGTGGGGGTTTTTCACCCCCATTGTCGTTACTCATGTCAGCATTCGCACTTCTGATATCTCCAGCATGCTTCTCAACACACCTTCGCAGACTTACAGAACGCTCCCCTACCACGCATCTTGCGATGCATCCGCAGCTTCGGTGACCAGTTTGAGCCCCGTTACATCTTCCGCGCAGGCCGACTCGACTAGTGAGCTATTACGCTTTCTTTAAAGGGTGGCTGCTTCTAAGCCAACCTCCTAGCTGTCTGAGCCTTCCCACATCGTTTCCCACTTAACTGGTACTTGGGGACCTTAGCTGGCGGTCTGGGTTGTTTCCCTCTTCACGATGGACGTTAGCACCCACCGTGTGTCTCCCGGATAGTACTCACAGGTATTCGGAGTTTGCATCGGGTTGGTAAGTCGGGATGACCCCCTAGCCGAAACAGTGCTCTACCCCCTGTGGTATTCGTCCGAGGCGCTACCTAAATAGCTTTCGGGGAGAACCAGCTATCTCCGGGCTTGATTAGCCTTTCACTCCGATCCACAAGTCATCCCCTGGCTTTTCAACGACAGTGGGTTCGGTCCTCCAGTTGATGTTACTCAACCTTCAACCTGCTCATGGATAGATCGCCCGGTTTCGGGTCTATGCCCAGCGACTAAATCGCCCTATTCAGACTCGGTTTCCCTACGGCTCCCCTAAACGGTTAACCTCGCCACTGAACATAAGTCGCTGACCCATTATACAAAAGGTACGCCGTCACAGAACAAGTCTGCTCCGACTGCTTGTACGCATACGGTTTCAGGATCTATTTCACTCCCCTCACAGGGGTTCTTTTCGCCTTTCCCTCACGGTACTGGTTCACTATCGGTCAGTCAGGAGTATTTAGCCTTGGAGGATGGTCCCCCCATGTTCAGACAGGATGTCTCGTGTCCCGTCCTACTCGATTTCACTGGACTCAGGTTTCGGATACGGGGCTATCACCCACTATGGCGGCTCTTTCCAGGGCCTTCTCCTACCAGTTGTCCAGCTTAAGGGCTGGTCCCCGTTCGCTCGCCGCTACTAAGGGAATCTCGGTTGATTTCTTTTCCTTCGGGTACTTAGATGTTTCAGTTCCCCGAGTTCGCCCCGCACAGCTATGTATTCACTGTACGGTACCGACCCGAAAGTCGGTGGGTTTCCCCATTCAGAGATGTCCGGATCACAGCTCGTTTGCCAGCTCCCCGAACCTTATCGCAGGCTTCCACGTCTTTCATCGCCTCTGACTGCCTAGGCATCCACCGTATGCGCTTAATTGCTTGACTATATAACCCCAAAACAACTGAGGTCATTGTCACAATTACTTTCAACGACAACACCGGATAACGCTTGAAATCGTTATCACTCTGATCGCTGCTTCTCGGAGATAATGAGAAACAACGATCGTGTTCTATCTCGTCCAATTTGTTAAAGAGCAAATCTGACCCAGTGATCAGAAAGGAAGGCTTCATCTGAATGAAACATTCTTTTCTGTACACTGCTAACCGGAGTTAGTCAGTAAAAGATGTTGGTGGAGCTAAGCGGGATCGAACCGCTGACCTCCTGCGTGCAAGGCAGGCGCTCTCCCAGCTGAGCTATAGCCCCAGATGCTTGTCCAGCTTCCGTTACTCGTCGTTGCAACGCTCGCTCGCTTCAGTCATGACCCATCGAGGGTCACTCCTTCACTCACTCTCGCTGCGCCTAGATTAACGAAATCTGTCCGGCGCCTCTGCTCATGTCGCGATTGTCGACCAGAACTTAACTGATCTAGGCGTCGAGGTGCGCCGCATAGCCTGCTATGCAAGTGCTTCGACAACGACGAGCAGTGAAGTTCTGGTGGGTCTGGGTGGATTTGAACCACCGACCTCACCCTTATCAGGGGTGCGCTCTAACCAACTGAGCTACAGACCCGAAAGTGCGGGCCTGCAAGACCCTTTGCTCTCTTCTCAAGCTAACCAAGTAATTCGTGTGGACTCTGACCGAAGCATTCGGCTTCGTTTAAGGAGGTGATCCAGCCGCAGGTTCCCCTACGGCTACCTTGTTACGACTTCACCCCAGTCATGAACCACACCGTGGTGATCGTCCTCCCGAAGGTTAGACTAACCACTTCTGGTGCAATCCACTCCCATGGTGTGACGGGCGGTGTGTACAAGGCCCGGGAACGTATTCACCGCGACATTCTGATTCGCGATTACTAGCGATTCCGACTTCATGGAGTCGAGTTGCAGACTCCAATCCGGACTACGATGCGTGTTGTGGGATTAGCGCCCCCTCGCGGGTTAGCAGCCCTCTGTGCGCACCATTGTAGCACGTGTGTAGCCCTGGCCGTAAGGGCCATGATGACCTGACGTCATCCCCACCTTCCTCCGGTTTGTCACCGGCAGTCTCCCTAGAGTTCTCAGCCGAACTGCTAGCAACTAGGGATAGGGGTTGCGCTCGTTACGGGACTTAACCCAACATCTCACGACACGAGCTGACGACGGCCATGCAGCACCTGTGTCTGAGCTCCCGAAGGCACCAATCCATCTCTGGAAAGTTCTCAGCATGTCAAGGCCAGGTAAGGTTCTTCGCGTTGCGTCGAATTAAACCACATGCTCCACCGCTTGTGCGGGCCCCCGTCAATTCATTTGAGTTTTAACCTTGCGGCCGTACTCCCCAGGCGGTCTACTTAGTGCGTTAGCTGCGCCACTAAGACTTCAAGAGTCCCAACGGCTAGTAGACATCGTTTACAGCGTGGACTACCAGGGTATCTAATCCTGTTTGCTCCCCACGCTTTCGCACCTCAGTGTCAGTATTGGTCCAGAGTGCCGCCTTCGCCACTGGTGTTCCTTCCTATATCTACGCATTTCACCGCTACACAGGAAATTCCACACTCCTCTACCATACTCTAGCCTGACAGTTCGAAATGCCGTTCCCAGGTTGAGCCCGGGGCTTTCACATCTCGCTTATCAAACCACCTACGCGCGCTTTACGCCCAGTAATTCCGATTAACGCTTGCACCCTCCGTATTACCGCGGCTGCTGGCACGGAGTTAGCCGGTGCTTCTTCTGTGAGTGACGTCAAGCCCTACGAGTATTAATCGCAAGGTTTTCCTCCTCACTGAAAGTGCTTTACAACCCGAAAGCCTTCTTCACACACGCGGCATGGCTGGATCAGGGTTGCCCCCATTGTCCAATATTCCCCACTGCTGCCTCCCGTAGGAGTTCGGGCCGTGTCTCAGTCCCGATGTGGCTGATCATCCTCTCAGACCAGCTACGGATCGTCGCCTTGGTAGGCTCTTACCCCACCAACTAGCTAATCCGGCATAGGCACATCCAATAGCGCAAGGTCCGAAGATCCCCTGCTTTCCCCCTTAGGGCGTACGCGGTATTAATCCGGGTTTCCCCGGGCTATCCCCCACTACTGGGCAGTTTCCTATGCATTACTCACCCGTCCGCCGCTCGTCAGCATCCCGAAGGACCTGTTACCGCTCGACTTGCATGTGTTAAGCCTGCCGCCAGCGTTCAATCTGAGCCATGATCAAACTCTTCAGTTTAAATCATACAGAGATCCGAAGATCCCAATTCTTGCTCAAGACAAAACTCAATTTTTCGACGAGTCACTGTCCTGATATTTCATATCCGAAATACCTCGGCCAGCGCCCACACGAATTACTTGGTTAACTTTTTAAAGAGCAGTGGGAGCGTCTCCGTTCCCTGATCAAGGCCGCGTATTCTACAGCGAATCTTGGCCTTGTCAACCGGTTTGAGAAGAAATTTGATAACCAGAATCTCTAATGTTTTCAAACGGTTATCTCTCGATTTCCGACCCGCCAAACTGGCGTGCCCCTCAAGAGAGATGCGTATTCTACAGCCCCAACGGAAAGTGTCAACGGGCCATGAGCATTTTCTCAACTTAAATTCCGTATTGGTTAATCAGCGACCAGAACGCGCGCTATTTTCTTCTTACCGGCCTGCAGCACAACGTCATCGCCAGCGGCAAACATCTTTTCTTCGGTCAATTGCTCGCCGTTCATATACACAGCGCCCCGCCCAAAGACGTCTTTAGCCGCTTTTCCCTGCGCCAAACCAGCCTCTTTTAAAAGACTCACGATGTGAATCGCATCCCTGCCGGCCAGAGATATCCTTACCTCGGGGACATTCTCCGGTATCTCGCCCAGACCGACACGGTTACCCGCCGACTTGTGAGCATCCGCGGCGGCGGCAGCGTCATGAAAGCGAGTAATGATTTCTTCAGCAAACAGCTTCTTATAGTCCTGGGGATTGGCGCCATTCTGGACGGCAGCCCGATAGTCCTCAACTTCCGACAACGGCCGGAAGCTCAGCAACTCGAAGTATCGCCACAGCAGATCATCGGGCATGGAGAGAAGCTTGGTGTACATCTCGCCCGGGGCATCATTTACACCAACGTAATTTCCGAGCGACTTGGACATCTTCTGAACGCCGTCCAGACCCTCGAGGATAGGCATAGTCAACACAACCTGCGGGCGCTGGCCGTATTGCTTTTGCAGATGGCGCCCCATCAACAGGTTGAACTTCTGATCCGTTCCGCCCAGCTCGACGTCCGCCTCCAACGCCACGGAATCATAACCCTGCACAAGCGGATACAGGAATTCGTGAATCGCAATGGACTGCTCGCTCTCATAGCGTTTATGAAAATCGTCACGCTCAAGCATCCGCGCTACTGAATACTGGCCAGCCAAACGTATCATGTCTGCGGCAGTAAGCTTTCGCATCCAGTCCGAGTTAAAAACCACTTCCGTTTTGGTCGGATCCAGAATCTTGAAGACCTGCTCTTTATAGCTGAGGGCATTCTGAGCAACCTGCTCTTCGGTTAACGGCGGTCGTGTTGCACTTTTGCCTGTAGGGTCGCCAATCATGCCGGTGAAATCACCAATCAGGAAAATAACCTGGTGGCCCAGATCCTGAAACTGACGAAGCTTGTTAATCAGGACCGTGTGGCCCAAGTGAAGGTCGGGGGCTGTGGGATCAAAGCCCGCCTTTACACGGAGTGGACGCCCTGCCTTCAGCTTCTCTACGAGCTCATTTTCAGGGATAAGCTCGTCTATACCGCGCCGGATCAGGGCTAACGCATCTTCGATCGAAGCCATCTACACCACATCCTCTTATCTACAGGCATCACGCGGTTACAGACATCTACAAAACAACTCTGTGAGTTACCGACGCTACTGATATCATCCTGGTTAAAATTTAAACAAAACTAAAGGGCCGTGTTTCAAACAGCCGAAAATTATACCAGCGCCATGATGTAAAATCCGGCCCGGATACGATGAACGGTAATGTTTCTTTCTATCCGAAGCGCATTTTATACGGTAATCTGATTGACTATACCTTAACTCGCGCTTTAATTAGGTAGCTCAACCTACCGGAATATCGATTAAAACGGATGACATACGTGCTGAAAATGTATCCCAGAACACACATTACTATTGCGGCAAGCGTTAGCGTGATCGTGACCGCCGCCGTGCTGATGAGCCCCAGTTCAAGGGTGGAAGCCAATCGCGTTGCTTATGCACTAGACCTCGATGGGGGTTCCGTGGCAAAAGCCAACTTGGCCACTTCGGGTACCCTTGTTGAAGCCACGGATACATCGGCATCCCGCGCCGAAACGGGGTCGAATGCCGATGCACAACAGGATGACGACGCTTCACCCGCTGCCACGATGTTGGCCACGGCAGACGCATCCCTGATGAAGCCGCCTGCGACTTCCCTTGCAGCCGAGGGGGCAGCGAAAAATCCGAAGGTTCAAGCCACCAGTCAAGCCCCTGAGCTCAAATGGCAGACATTCAAGATCCGTTCCGGCGACACACTCTCGTCTCTTTTCGGCAAAGCCGGCTTCAACGACGCTCTCATGTTATCGGTCATTCATGGCGAGGGTGAGGCGGACAAATTGCAGCGCCTCTATGCCGGCGAGAGCATCCGATTTGCAACGGACAAATCGGGAGATCTGGCTGGAATAGAACTCCAGCGCAACCTGCTCGAAAGTCTGAAGATTAAAAAGAACGGCGACTCGTTTCAGGGCGACACAGTGGTTCGAGAACCCGATGCCCGCCCGGCCTTTGCGTCAGGCGTTATCGACGGTTCGCTTTATATTGCTGCTCGCGACGCGGGACTTACAGACCGCCTAGCCATGGAAATGGCGGGTATTTTCGGCTGGAACATCGATTTCGTTTATGACGTCCGCAAAGGCGACAGCTTTGAGGTGATTTACGAAGAGCTCTACCTCGATGGTGAGAAGTTCGACACCGGCAAAATTCTTTCTGCCCGTTTCGTGAATCGGGGTGAGGAGGTCATTGCTCTCCGCTACACCGACAGCACCGGAGATACCGATTACTACTCCCCGGATGGTGGCAGCATGCGCAAGGCGTTCCTGAGAACACCCATCGACGCACGGATTTCTTCATCTTTCAATCTGCAACGCCGGCACCCAGTGCTCAACGTGGTGCGCCCCCATGAAGGTACGGATTATGCCGCGCGTCCGGGCACTCCGATCAAAGCCGCAGGCGAAGGACGGGTCAGCTTTGCCGGATGGAAAGGCGGCTATGGCCGCACGGTTGTGCTTCACCATGGCGATAACATAACCACGCTTTATGCCCACATGAGCCGGCTTGGCAAAGGGATCCGAAAAGGGTCCCGGGTCAAGCAAGGCGATACGATCGGTCATGTCGGATCCTCGGGTATGGTGACCGGGCCGCATTTGCACTACGAATTTCGCGTTAACGGATCTCCCCGGAATTCCCGGACGATCAAACTGCCTGACGCCAAGCCAGTCCCGAAAACTGAAATGGCGAGATTCCAACGATTTGCCCAGCAGGAAATTGCCAAATTTGAGCTATTCCGCCGGGATGACCAGCAGCTCGCCCTGGCCTCAGACGAGTAAGCAGATGGACGCCTGGATCGGACTTATGTCTGGCACCAGCATGGACGGCATTGACGCCGTGCTGGTGTCGTTTCCGGACTCGCGAATCCAGATCCACAACACTCATAGTACCCCCTACCCGGACGCCATTCGCGAACGCCTGGTCACGCTCAGTCAGAATCGTGGATCCCCTGATGAACTCGGGGAGTTGGACCATCTTGTCGGCGCTCTTTTTGCCAGTGCGGCAACTGAACTTTTGAACACGTCCGGTTTGCCCGGCCTCCGGGTTCGCGCTGTGGGGAGCCATGGACAGACGATTCGTCACCAGCCAGATGGCACCACGCCTTTCTCAATACAGATAGGTGATCCAGCGCTGATTGCTGAACGCACCGGCCTCACTACGGTTGCAGATTTCCGACGCCGAGATATGGCCGCGGGGGGCCAGGGAGCGCCGCTGGTTCCCGCCTTCCATAAAGCCTTTTTCACAGACCGCCGGGAGGATCGCTGTATCCTGAACCTTGGTGGGATCGCCAACCTGAGCCATTTGCCCGCAGACGGTGCCCAACCGGTTACGGGACTGGATACTGGCCCGGCGAATGCGCTTATGGACGCCTGGTGCAAAGACCAGACGGGCCAGGCTTTTGACAAAGACGGGGCATGGGCGAGCGAAGGAGAAGTGGATCAGCCATTATTGAACGATATGCTGTCCGACGCTTATTTTCAGCGTCCGCCCCCGAAAAGCACAGGCACAGAGAAGTTCAATCTGGACTGGGTGCACACGAACCTCACTCGGCACTCCAGAGTTTCCGCTGTAGACGCTCAACGCACGCTGCTTGAACTCACGGCCATTACCGTCGCTCAACAACTGCCTAAGCAGCCTAGAATGACCATATTTGCCTGTGGCGGCGGCGCGAAAAATACCACCTTAATGAAAGCACTACAGAAAAGCTGCCGCCCTTGCAGAGTCACCACAACAGCGGATATCGGCCTCGACCCGCAATGGGTCGAGCCAGCGGCATTCGCCTGGCTGGCCCGACAGACGATTGCTGGCTGCCCGGGAAATCTCCCGGAAGTTACCGGAGCACGGGGCGAACGAATTCTCGGAGCTGTTTATTACGCGTAGGAAAAAAAGGAAAGGAACATCAGATCGTGAAGGAGCTACCGCAGCCACAGGTTGAACTTGCGTTCGGATTTTGAACGACAAACTGGGAACCCTGAAGTCCCTCTTGGTAGTCCACTGTAGCTCCCACAAGATACTGGTAGCTCATCGGGTCGACCAGCAAGCTGATCCCGTCTTTTTCAATGACAGCGTCTTCTTCGTCTTGAGCTTCGTCGAAAGAAAACCCGTACTGGAATCCCGAGCACCCGCCACCCGTGACAAACACCCTGAGCTTCAGGTCTTGATTGCCCTCTTCTTCTACCAGTTCGCGTACTTTGGATACCGCGCTATCGCTGAAAAACAGCGGGGTCATCGCCTGTTGCTGAACTACGCTCAAGAATGCCTCCGGGTACTGCAGTAATAAATCATTAGATGTAGTACATTGTGATTATGGTATTCCTGACTAAAACAATCAACTATTCCTTGAAGCGCCGGGATCTTGCTCGACGTCTGCCAAGTCATCGGTTCCTGTCGCCTTGTCTACACTCAGTCCAGGCTTCGGGCTCTGTCCAAGTAACCCGGCCGGCTCGCTTTGATGAACCATATTGCCATTAACCGATGCGCCCATAGCCATTTCGATCAGGTTGTAATAGACGTTACCATGAATGACCGCATTTGCAGCCAGCTCGAGATGAGCGAACGCATAAACATCACCATGGACCGTGCCATTAACAATGACGTGGGGGGCGCGAATATCTCCTTCAACCATGCCCACCTCAGAGATTCTGAGCACCGCATCGCTGCCATCATCCGCAATTAAAGTACCACAAACCTTGCCATCCACATGCAGGCCACCGGAAAAGTGCACGTCGCCCTTTACCATTGCCCGGGAGGAAATCAGCGTGTCAAAGTGTCCAGCCGGCCGACGCGCCTTCTGCTTTTTTCTACCCAACATATTAGTTCTCCGTCAATTCGTTCCAATCAAACGTCCGCTCAACCTGAGTCGAGCCCGATCCGTCGCGCCTTGCCAGCACCTGTACTTTCGAAGGCTCGAAGTCTTCGGGCAATCGCAATCGACCTTTTATTTCCTGAAAATACCGGAACCGCAGCTTTATATCGGCATTCCCAATATCGTCAGACAGCTCTAATAGCGCAATGGTTTCCTGCTCACCATTGCGCCGGCCTATCAGATTTACCTCAGCGGAGCCGGAAAGATAATTTTTATTATCCCCCCGCTGAACCAATACCACCATGAAATCGAAAACTCCGCTCGTGCCAGCGGCTCGCATCCTCAAACGGTCTACCTGCAGGCCACGACTGCTTTGCGAGGGGGCCATGATGTTTTTATAGAAAACCAGCTCTGACTGAAGCGTCGCAAGATTCGTTTCCAGCCCGACAATGGTTCGCCGGGCCTGGTTTAATGCCTGTTCGTCAACTGCGCGGCCGCGCTCAAGATTAACAATCTGTTGGTTCATCCGCCGGTTTTCGTCAAGCAGCTGCTCAACCCTCGCCAACAGGCGCTCGCCCGACTGCTCTGCACTGGCGAACCGGAAGCCATCCTGCGCCATTCCCGCCGCATACCCGATAACTGCTGCAGCGACCGAAAACAAAAGCAGAATCATCGTGCGACGCACCCGATAGCCGGGCCGGTGCCGGATGACAATGTATTCTTCAGATGGTTTTTTCTGCTCTGTCACCGAGACACCTTAAGGCAGCAATGCCGGGGCTTCGAGACCCCGCGTTTCCGGGAAATCAAACATGATATTCATGTTCTGGACCGCCTGTCCGGCGGCACCCTTCACCAGATTATCGATGACTGACGAGACAATAACGATGTTGCTATCTTCCTGCCGATGAAGAGCCATGCGGCAATTATTGGCACCTCGGACACTGCGAGTTTCGGGGTGACTACCAAATGGCATCACGTCCACAAATGGCTCATCGCGAAAGCGGTCCTCAAACACATCCTGAAGCCTGTCGAAATCAGCCTCGTCTTTGAGCTCCGCATACAATGTTGCTTCGATACCCCGGATCATGGGAATCAAGTGGGGTACAAACGTAACACCCACAGACGCCCCTGCGGCCAACACCAGGCCCTGGCGAATCTCCGGCAGATGGCGATGACCGGAAGCTCCATAGGCTTTGAAGCTTTCTCCGATTTCACCGTGCAGCATGCCAATTTTCCCCTGCCGTCCGGCACCGCTGGCGCCGGATTTTGCGTCGGCAATCAAACGCTTGGTATCAACCAGGCCAGCCTCCAACAGGGGCAAAAAACCCAACTGCACGGCGGTGGGATAACAACCGGGGTTTGCCACCAGTCGGGCGTTGCGGATCTCTTCGCGGGCTACTTCCGGCAAGCCATAAACGGCTTTTTCAGCCCACTCCGGGCTGTCATGAGGCATACCGTACCATTTCGCCCAGACGTCCAGATCCTTCAACCTGAAATCTGCGGACAAGTCCACGACTCGCGCGCCAGCGGCCATCAGCTCAGGCATCATCCGCATGGCCACGCCGTGGGGCGTAGCAAAAAAGACGAGGTCACAGGCTGAGAGCGTGGTAACGTCAGGCTCGGAAAAAGCGAGATCGTAATGGCCGCGGAGATTAGGATACATTTCTGCAACCGGCAGGCCTGCCTCGGACCGAGATGTTATGCAACTGACCTCTGCATCCGGGTGAGCCGCCAGAATCCTCAATAGCTCCACACCGGTATACCCGGTGCCGCCAACAATACCTACCTTGATCACCTGTTACTCCTGCTGTTAATTGGATATATCGGACGGCCAGACCGCCCTTGATAACCGCATAGTCTAACATGATAAACCAGCGACCTAGTTGCAGCCCCCCCGGCGCTGGTTACAATAACGAAATTAACAATACAGCTGCGGTACTGACACTGATGCGAACCCCCTGGCACAAGCTCACTGAGAACCTGATTCCTGTGTTTCGTCGCCGGCTTTCCGGGGTGGACGCGCTGCCCCAGCTGGCCATCCTCGGGCTTTTGTCGGGCTTAATCACCGGCGGCGTGATACTGCTTTTTCGGCTGGCCATCGAGTGGCCACTGGAGTACTTCCTGCCCGGGGGCGACCCGGAGTCCTTTGAGGAGCTTGACCTGATCACCCGCGGGGTCCTGCCTTTTGCCGGCGCGGTTGCTCTCGGGTTGCTGCTTTACAAGCTGCCTCTGCAAGATCGCAAAGTTGGCATAGTCCACGTTATGGAAAGGCTGAACTATCACCAGGGCTACATTTCGATCCGCAGCGCTCTGCTGCAATTCGTAACAGGTGTGGCCACCGTAGTGACCGGCCAGTCTGCCGGTCGAGAGGGCCCGGCAGTTCACCTGGGCGCGGCCTTTTCCAGCCTGATGGGACAATGGATGCGCTTGCCCAACAACAGCATCCGCACTCTGGTTGCCTGTGGCTGCGCTGCCGCAATATCGGCCTCTTTTAACACGCCGATCTCCGGAGTTATTTTTGCCATGGAAGTGGTGATGATGGAATACACGATCGCCGGCTTCACCCCCATTATCCTGGCCTCAGTAACCGCTGCCGTCGTCAGCCAGGCCGCTTATGGCTCCGAGCCGGCATTCAGCGTGCCGCCGCTAATCATGAACTCACTACTGGAAATACCCTGGATCATCGCCATTGCGCTGATTATCGGCATTGCGGCCGCTGCATTTATCCAGATTGTCGAAACTTTCAGCAAGCATAACCATCGGCCAATTCTGCTTCGACTTTTCCTTGCCGGCCTTTTGATGGTTCCTTTCGCGATTGTTGTGCCCGAAGTCATGGGCATTGGCTACGACACTGTGCAACTCACCATTGATCATCAACTGACGTTTTGGCTGTTGCTGGGGGCAGGCATTGCCAAGCTGCTGATCACCTCCGTCACCATCGGTCTGGGTATGCCCAGCGGCGTGATCGGCCCCACTCTTTTTATGGGTGCTACACTGGGCGGCGCCATGGGGCTGATTGGCGCCGAGATTCTGCCGGATATGGCGTCGTCGATCGGGTTTTATGCCATTCTTGGCATGGGCGCAATGATGGGCGCCGTACTCCAGGCGCCTTTGGCGGCACTGATGGCGCTCATGGAATTGACTCGCAACCCCAACATTATTCTTCCAGGTATGCTCATTATCACCACGGCCAGCCTGGTGACCAGTGAGGCGTTCGGTAAAAAGTCGCTGTTTCTCACGATGCTTAAAAGCCAGGGGCTGAGCTATCAGAATTCACCGGTTATTCAGGCGTTGCGGCGGGTGTCGGTAGGCGCCATCATGGACCGGAACATTCTGCGAACCGAACGCTACCTGACTGAGGACGAGGCCAGAAAGGCCCTGAAATCCGAACCCAAATGGCTGATTATCGAAGGCAGTAACGGGCCGACAGCGCTCATGCCCGCCGTCGACCTGGCTCGGTACCTGGAGGATCGTCGCAAGCCCACCGCCGACGCCGAAAAGCAAACCGAGGGCGCCGACTCATCCCCCCACGATGAGCCCGACACCATCGACCTGATCAACATCCCCGCCAATCGCCGGGACATCGGCCCGGTGCAGTATCAGGCCACCCTGGAAGAGGCACTGAACGTGTTTGACCAGACCAGCGTAGAAGCCTTGTACGTACAGCGTCATGTTGCACCCACGATTCAGCGGGTCTACGGGGTGCTGCTGAAATCCGATATCGAAAATTACTACCAATTCCAACGGAGCTAACCGATGCTTTGGGTCAAAGCCCTGCACCTGATTGCGATGGTGTGCTGGTTCGCCGGCATTTTCTATCTGCCACGTCTGTTCGTCTATCACGCCGCCTGCGAGGACCAACCCGGTCGTGAGCGCTTTAAAATCATGGAACGCAAACTGTATCGGGGGATCACCACACCATCGATGGTCGCCACGCTGGTGTTCGGTTTTTGGCTAATCAGCTACAATCCTTCGGGTTATTTCAGCCAGGGCTGGCTTCACGCCAAACTGTTTCTGATTGCGATACTGGTGGCCTACCACTTCTACTGCGGCCATCTGGTGAAAGTATTTCAGGACGACGGCAACACCCGTTCACATGTGTTTTACCGCTGGTTCAATGAACTACCGGTCTTCATTCTGGTAGCCGTTGTTATTCTTGCCACCGTTCGACCCTTCTGAGGACCTTATGGCCAACCTGAACTCCCGCCCTCATGTGCTCGTGATTTCCGGGCTCGACCCGTCCGGTGGCGCTGGAATCCAGGCAGATATCCAGGCCATCACGGCCCTGGGCTGCCATCCACTGCCGGTAATATCCTGTGTGACCGTTCAGGACACACGTAACGTATATAACGCGTCAACCGTCGACCCTGAGATCATTCGCCAACAGCTGGAACGCCTGGCGGAAGACTCGCCGATACACGCCATCAAAACCGGCGCACTGGGCAATGCCAGCGTGGTTGATGTACTGGTAGATTTTCTGGCCAAACACCCTGGTATTCCGTTGATTACGGACCCTGTTATCAAAGCAGCCGGCGGCGGCGACCTCGCTGATGAGGCACTGATCAACCGCATGAAAAGCAGGCTATTTCCTATGGCAGAAATGCTGACACCCAACGGCATCGAACTGGAGCTGCTGGGCAAAAGCGAAGATGCGGATGCCGCCGCCAAAAACCTTCTGGACACTGGCTGCCAGACCGTGCTGGCCACCGGGGGGCACGGTACAGGACAGGATATCGTCAATACGCTGTATAGCGCGAAACGCCCGCAGCAACAATTTTACGTTGAGCGGGTCGGCGGAGAATACCACGGCACAGGCTGCACGCTGGCCGCATCAATTGCGGCAGGAAGGGCATCGGGGCTGGGCATTAACCCGGCCATCGGGCAGGCGCAGAATTTCGTTTCCCACGCTATTCGTCATGCCCTGACGGTCGGAAGGGGGCAACCGGTTCCTGACCGCGGCATTACGTGGACAAGCTGATGCGGCCCGGCCTTTACGCCATCACCGATGGCGTTCTGTTACCGCCAGCACGGCTGATCGCGGCCGTTGAGGCTGCGTTGCGGGGCGGAGCCGTCATGGTTCAGTACCGGGAAAAGTCCTTGCCGTTTCCGGAAAGGCTGAGCCAGGCCAGGAATCTGGTTGCAGCGTGCAACAACGCCCGCGTGCCGCTGCTCATCAACGACGACCCGGAGCTGGCCGCCCGTGTCAACGCCAGTGGCGTTCATCTGGGCCTGTCAGACTCGTCACTTGAGGCGGCCAGGAAAAGCCTGGGCGACGCCGCTATCATTGGTGCGACCTGTCACGCCAGCATGGATCTGGCCAAGCAGGCGAATCATGCCGGCGCAGACTACCTGGCATTCGGTCGATTCTTTCCGTCGTCCACCAAGCCGGATGCCCCCGCGGCCAGCCCGGCCATTCTGGCCAGTGCCCGAAGCTTCAACAAACCGGTGACGGCCATTGGCGGCGTCACCCTGGAAAACGGCGAATCTCTTATCCGTGCAGGGGCGGATATGCTGGCCGTCGTCGGCAGCCTGTTTGACGTCAGCGATGACCTGATTGAACATCGGGCCCGCGAATTTACCCGGCTGTTTTTAGCCCATCACCCACTATCCTAATTTGCGACTACCAGGAGCACACCGACATGACCCAGTCCGAAACCCTTTTCGAGCAGGCACAGAAATACATTCCCGGCGGTGTCAATTCGCCGGTACGGGCGTTCAAGGGCGTAGGCGGCACTCCCATTTTCTTCAAGCACGCCGAGGGTGCCTACCTTTACGATGAGGACAACCGCCGGTACATCGATTTCATCGGCTCCTGGGGCCCGATGATACTGGGCCATGGCAACAAAATGATCAAAGAGGCCCTGCACGCTCAGGTAGATCTGGGCATTGGCTACGGGGCCCCGACGGCTATAGAAACCGAGATGGCAAAGAAAGTCTGCGAGCTGGTGCCGTCCATTGAGCTTGTGCGCATGGTGAACTCCGGCACCGAAGCCACCATGAGCGCGGTTCGCCTGGCACGTGGGTACACCGGTCGCGACAAGATCGTGAAGTTCGAAGGCTGTTACCACGGCCATGTTGACTCACTTCTGGTAAAAGCCGGTTCCGGCGCCCTGACCCTGGGCGTTCCGAATTCCCCGGGCATACCCGCCAGCCTCGCCGAGCACACTCTGACACTGGACTTCAACGACATCGAAGGGGTTCGGAAAACCTTTGCCGAAATGGGCGACCAGATTGCGGCCATCATTGTTGAGCCAGTCGCCGGCAACATGAACTGTGTGCCGCCGGTACCCGGTTTCCTGGAGGGACTGCGTGAAGTCTGCGACGAACACGGCACGGTGCTGATTTTTGATGAGGTGATGACCGGTTTCCGCGTTTCCCTGGGCGGCGCTCAGGGCTTTTACGGCGTCAAACCTGACCTGACGGCACTGGGGAAAGTGCTTGGTGGCGGCCTGCCAGTCGGTGCTTTTGGTGGCAAGCGGGAAATCATGGAGCACATCTCGCCGCTGGGACCGGTTTATCAGGCGGGCACCTTGAGCGGCAACCCGCTGGCCATGTGCGCGGGACTGGCCACACTCAACGCCATTTCCGAGCCCGGCTTCCACGATGGCCTGACCGCCAAAACCAACGCGGTTCGCGATGGTTTTAAACAGGCGGCTGACGAGGCAGGCATCCCCCTGGCCGTTCAGAGCGCCGGCGGCATGTTCGGATTTTTCTTCACCGATGAGCCGTCAGTCACCCGATTCGACCAGGTCACTGCCTGCAATATCGAACGGTTCAAGGCCTTTTTCCAGGGCATGCTGAAAGAGGGAGTCTATCTGGCGCCGTCGGCGTTTGAGGCCGGCTTTACCACGGCGGCCCTGAGTGATGAGGACATTGAGTTCACCATCAACGCCGCGCGGAAGGTGATGAAAACACTTTAGCCTGTCCCACAAGCAACAGGGCCACTGACTGAGGACTGTCGGATAGTATAATGGGGGCAAAAAAGGGGGCGCGAACGCCCTCTTTTCTTATTCAGCAAAACTCTCACATTCGGGCCGCCCTGGCCTCAGCCTGGTCGGCCCCGGCCATATTTCCCCGGGCCCGGCGGATATCGGCCAGCAACAGCCACCCTGCCCGCTGCAATGACGAATCACGTCCGGACAGCGACAAACCCTTTAAAGTGAACTGCTCCGCAGATCCCAACTGGCCCATCGCCACGTAAGCTTCTGACAGACTGAAATAGACCGCCGCTGATCGCGGGGCGATACGCTGGGCACGTTCCAGCTGGCTGATCGCCGCCTGGGCATTCCCGGCGGCAAGCAGATCCTCTGCATTCCGGATCAGGCTGCTGGCGGCCGCTGGCAGCGCATCACCCTCATCCTGATAGCTGGGGGCGCGGCGCTCGGTTTCTGGCTGCTCGCTTTTGCGTTCAACCCTTGGCTCATCTGCGCCACTACTGACGCGGGGAGGCTCCGGTGCAGCGGTTTCATCCGTCCCAACCGGAACATAGATGGAACCGCCGTCAGGCCCCGTAGCACAGGCCGACAGAGTGCCTGCCAGAACAATCAGGGCAAACGGTTTTATCAGCTTTAATATCATTCGAATAATCCTTCAAACCAGCCCCGCAAACGACGCTCTATACCGCCACCGCAGGACACCTCAGTGTCGGGCTCGCTGCCCACTATAAACGGCATGAAACGTGCGTTTTTACAGCCTTCGTCGGTGAGTGCTGCCTGCTCCGAGTTAACCCAGTAGTAGGCGACACCGTCTGGTACCACAGGCGAAAACCCATGCTGCGGAACCTGTCCCATGAATCTGGCCCAAACCGGCAGCGCGCCCGTCGCGCCGGTAAATGGGGTGGGCCCATTATCATCGCGACCAACCCAGGTCACCGCCAGCAGGTCACCGCTGAAACCTGCAAACCAGGAATCCCGGCCATCGTCGGTAGTGCCGGTTTTACCGGCCAGAGTCAGTGCGCGCGGCACTGTGCGATACACCGAGCGCCCGGTGCCTTCCTGCATGGCTTCTTGCATAGCGTACTGGACAAGGTGCACCGACGCGGCATCCGCCACTTGATCGACCTTGAGACTGTACCGCGACAACGGCTCACCGGCAGAATCTGTGACCCGGCGAATGGTCCGCAGCGGCGTGTTAAAACCGGACGTTGCCAGGCCCTGATAGATCTGGGCTACGGTAACCGGCGTCATGGCAACGGAACCTAATAGCATGGATGGGTATTGCGAAATACCACCAGATACGCCGAAATCCTGCAGAGTCCGCGTCACTGCTTCGACCCCGACATCAAGCCCCACTCTGACTGCTGGCAGATTGTAGGAGTTTGAGAGCGCCTTATGCAGGGGCACTTCTCCGCGCTCCTCACGGTCATAGTTCTTCGGTTCCCAGCGTTGTCCGTTGTCAAATACGAGGGAAAAGCCTTTATCCTGAACCGGCGTGATAAGCGTGTGTGTGTCAGGGCTCTGCAATGCAGTGAGATAGATAAAAGGCTTCACCAGCGAACCTATCGGCCTTCGCGCGTCAACCGCCCGGTTGAAGCCTGCATATTGCGGGTCACGACCCCCGACCAGGGCCAGAATTTCGCCGCTGTCTCTGGACGTCACCACCATAGCGGATTCCAGCGCACCTTCTGATCCGCCATCTATGGACTTGAGTGTATCTGCCACTGCGAATTCGGCTGCGTACTGTATGGCAGGATCCAGAGTAGTAAAAATCCTCAAACCTTCACTCTGCAGGTCTTCCTGCCGATAATCGCGAGCCAGGTGACGACGAACCAGGTCGATGTAGGCTGGATAGCGGTTCTCGGAATAAGACGCCCGGACAGACACCCCTAAAGGCTGACCCCGGGCACGTGAGGCTTCCTGTTCGGTAATAAGCCCGCTGTTGGCCATCACGCCCAGTACCAGATTTCGCCGTGACCGGGCCCGGTCCGGGTGCCGCCGCGGATTGTAGTAGGAGGGGCCTTTGACTAGCCCCACCAGCGTGGCGATCTGCTGGCTCTCAAGATCATTAATCGACTGACCAAAATAGAACTGGCTTGCCAGACCGAAGCCATGGATAGCCCGATTGCCTGCCTGGCCGACATAGACCTCGTTGATGTAGGTTTCGAGAATGTCGTCCTTCTCATAATGCAGCTCCAGCAGGAGGGACATCAGCGCCTCGTTGCCTTTGCGAAGCAGCGTCTGATCCCGGGTCAGAAAGAAATTCTTGACCAGTTGCTGAGTCAGGGTGCTGCCACCCTGAACAATGCCACCCGCCCGGATGTTCGCCAGCATGGCACGCGCAATAGACATTGGCGCAAGACCAAAGTGGTCGTAAAAGTCCCGATCTTCCACCGCCATGAGCGTGTTTCGAAATAGCTCCGGCACGTTCTGCAGCTTCACCAGCACCCGGTCTTCATTGTGTGCCGGGTAAATGCCGCCAATCTGTGCAGGCTCCAGGCGAACAATCGGCGAAGGCGGGCCTTCCAGAACGCTAAAGTCGCCAATGCTGTCGCCCAAAATGCTGAGCGACAGCCGGCGACCGGGTTCTTCCCCATCAGCGAAACGGAAACCACGGGTGTTAATCGTAAAACGTGCGCCGCTGCGGCGGTATGTGCCGGCCTGACCACCACCCTGATCCCGATATCCGGCCAACTCCAGCTCCCGCTGCAGGGCTCCGGTGCTCACGCTGGCGCCGTCATAGAGTTCAAGCGGTCTTGCGTACACTCGGGAGGGCACCTCAAATCGCCGTCCCTCAAAACGGGACGTAACTACCGAGTCCAGATACACCACCCAGCCTGCCAGCAACACCAGTCCGACCAGGCAGAAGCGGATAAAAAACCGCCAGAACCAGGGCTTCCTGCCACCCTTACCGGAGGGCCGGCGGGGTGATTTTTTTGGGGAGGAGGATTTTTTCATGGCAGGATTATACAGAATCCAATGCCGGATGCGGCAACGCATCCATGTGTCATTTATGTAACACCGCCGCTATGATGGTGGCCGGTAAATACGCCAATCTTTGACGACGCCCGGGAGCAAACTGTGACAGACGCACCATCCAATGGCCTGATAAAAGCCTTACAGAACCCTGAACTGTACGACCATCCGGTGCGGGAATTTCAGGTTCTGGAGACCCACATTTCCTGGGTCATTTTAACGGGCGACTATGCATACAAGATCAAGAAACCCATGGATTTCGGCTTTCTGGACTTCTCAACGCTGGATCGTCGCAAGCATTTCTGCGGAGAAGAATTGCGTCTGAACAAGCGCCTGGCCGACTCACTTTACCTTGATGTGCTGCCAATCACCGGCTCTGCAGAGACACCCGCTCTGGGCGGCAGCGGCGAGGCGTTTGAATACGCCATTCGCATGCGCCAGTTTGGCCAGGACGGACTTTTCGACAAGCAGCAGGAACGGGGCGCGCTCGACCCCGAACAGCTCACCAGCCTTGCCCGACAGGTTGCGGCCTTCCACGAAACCCTGCCCCCGGTTGCCATAGACAAGCCGCTGGGTACGCCAGATGCGGTTTTCGCCGGCATGCAGGAAAACTTTGACCAGATCCGACCGATGATCGACGACAAAGCGCTGCTGGACCAGCTCGATAACCTGGAAGCCTGGACCCGCGCCACCTTCGAACGCTGTCAGCCATTGATCGAAAAACGGCACGCCGACGGTTTTGTCCGGGAGTGCCACGGCGATCTGCATCTGGCCAACATTACGGTCCACGACGGCGACGTCACTGTTTTCGACTGCATTGAATTCAGTGAGCCTTTCCGCTGGATCGACGTTATTAACGATCTGGCATTCCTGTTGATGGACCTGGAGTCCCGGGGCGAAAACCGCCTGGCTAATCTGGTGCTGAATCATTACCTGGAATACCGGGGCGATTTCCAGGCGCTACCGCTGCTGACTCTCTACAAAGCTTATCGCGCCCTGGTCCGCGGTAAAATCGCACTGTTCACCATGGGCAATCCCTCGCTGAGCGACGACGACAAAGCGAACCTGATGCAGCGTTACCGGGAGTATGCCCAACTGGCGGAAAACTACAGCAGTTTCCCCAACCCTTACCTATTGGCCACAACCGGCCTGTCGGCCAGCGGAAAATCGGTCATCAGTAAAGATATGGCCGCAGAGCTGGGGCTGATCCGTCTGCGCTCTGACGTAGAACGCAAGCGCCTTTTCGGCCTTGGCCCGCTGGACAACAGTAAATCAGGCATTGGCCGGGACCTGTACACTGACGAAGCCAACCAGAGGACTTACCAGCGGCTGGCGGAGCTCTCCGGAGGAATGCTGCTTGCCGGCCTTCCGGTGATTGTCGATTCGGCCTGCCTCAAACGGTCAGAGCGCGACCTGTTGACGGATGTGGCTGAAAACCTCGGCCTGCCTTTCGCGTTGATTCACTGCGAAGCAACGGAGGAAACCCGTAAACAGTGGATTCGCGAGCGGGACGGCGATGCCTCAGAAGCCACTGAAGAGCTTCTCGAAGCCCAGGCCACCTGGTTTGAGCCCCTGACCGAACAGGAAAAGACCCACACCGTGCACCTTTATACCGACCAGGATCACTTGGCCGAAGCCGTGGCTGATCGCATCCGTCAACACTTCGGCATGCCTGCCAAGTGATCAGCCCTCAAGGCTGACCGGAACCGGCCCAATCAGGGAGAGATCACCATCCGGCTCTCCCTGCTTTGCCAGCGCCGCCCGATAAGCAAGCACTTCCACACCGGCGGCCGACGCCTGACGCAATAACGTGCCGTAGGCCGGATCGATCTGATCCGCCGGCTTTACCATATCAATACCGCTATGGTTCACCACAAACAGCAGGACGGCCCGGTCACCCGCTTCCGCCTGGGCCATCAGTTCCCGGAGATGTTTCTGGCCCCGCGTTGTAACGGCATCTGGGAAATAGCCCTTACCTCGTTCGCATAGCGTGACGTTCTTCACCTCCACCCAGGCGTCCGGCCGTGATTCATGCCCCGACAGATGCAGGTCTATCCGACTTTTTTCGCTGCCATACCGCACCTCTGGCCGGCACGTCGGGTAACCCGCCAATTCCGCCACCACACCGTTTTCAATCGCTTCCCTCGCCTGGCCGTTAGGGCGTGCCGTGTTGACGCAGGCCCAGACACCGGGGGACGTTTCCACCAGTTCCCAGGTATATTTCAGCTTACGTTTCGGGTTGTCGCTGACGCTGAGAACGACCCTTGCATCGGCAGGCTGGCAGCCCAGCATCGAACCGGTGTTGGGGCAGTGCGCCGTTACTTCTGTGTCATCATTGAGCATGACATCCGCCAGAAAACGCTTGTAACGCCGTATCAGGCGCCCCTCTGTCATTGGCCCGGGTATTTTCATCTGTGTCTCCGTACAAAAGTCGATGCGACAAGGCTGGCACCCCCGTAACTAATCTGCTATTTTCCGCAAATTCCCGTTTCAGGACGAGTGCTTCATCCAGAGTTAAACCGCTGAGCCACGGGGCTTATGCGGTGGAAAGCAAAACGTTCTTGTGAAGTGTCAACAAGAGGCCGGGTTCAATGGCAAAAACTGCTGAAAAACCACGCGAACGCATTACCAACTTTACCCCCTATGAAATGAAGAAGGGTGAAGAGTACATGAGTGCCGAAATGCTCGAGCACTTCAAGGGCCTGCTGATGCAATGGAAGCAGGAACTGATGGAAGAAGTCGACCGCACCATGCACCACATGCAGGAAGATGCGGCAAATTACGCAGATCCCAGCGACCGCGCAACCCAGGAGGAAGAATTCAGCCTGGAACTTCGCACCCGGGACCGTGAGCGGAAGCTGATCAAGAAAATCGACCAGACCGTCGACCTCATCGAAAAAGACGATTATGGTTTCTGCGACCAGTGTGGCGTCGAGATCGGCATTCGCCGCCTTGAAGCCCGCCCGACAGCCACGCTGTGCATTGACTGCAAGACCCTGGCCGAGATACGCGAGCGCCAGACAGGCATTTGACAGGTCCGCGCTTGCAGTCCGGGCATGGGGATTGCCGCGAAGAGTACAGAGGGCGTTTTGCGCCCTCTCCCACTGGGCCCTTGCATTTCGGCTCTCTCGTCACCGCACTGGCCAGTTATCTTGAAGCCCGATCCCGGGGCGGAGTCTGGCTGGTCCGGATTGAGGATCTGGACCCGCTGCGAGAATCTCCGGAGGCCACCGAACAGATACTTGCCAGCCTGACAGCCCACGGACTTGAGCCGGATGAGCCAGTGCGATTCCAGTCCCGGTGCCATGATCGGTACCAGCAGATCGTTGACCGGCTGATATCGCAGGGTCGGGCTTACCGCTGCATCTGTTCCCGCAAGCAACTCCTGGACAACCAGGGCCGACACCCCAATCAATGTCGCGAAAACAAAGCCCGGACTGGCCATCAGCCCCACGCCGTCAGGTTTGCACTCGACGATGAAAACAGTGTCTGGCAGGACCAGTTGCTGGGACAGCAACGCCAGCAGGTCCGCGCCGAGATTGACGATCCGGTGATTCACCGCAAGGAGGGCTTCTACGCCTATCAGCTGGCGGTGGTGGCCGACGATATCGATCAACAGATCACCCACGTAGTTCGTGGCTCGGACCTGCTTGAGATGACGGCCCAGCAATGCCAGATTTTCGGGGCATTGGGTGCGGTGCCGCCGGCCTGGCTGCACATTCCGGTTATTCTCAACGAACAGGGCCAGAAGCTGAGCAAGCAGAATCTGGCGCCGGCACTGGACGACTCCAGGCCGGCGGAGAACCTGTTGGCAGCGCTTGAAGCGCTGGCGCAGACCATTGAAGACCTGACCATCAATACCCCGGTCGCGGATGTTCTCAAAACCGCCGCAGCCCGCTGGCAGCCATCGCGGATTCACCTGACAGCCCGGTAAACCCCGTGTTATAAACTGTCTCTCACACCGCAGCGGGGATCGTTTTTCAATGTATATCTACCGTCTGGTCTTCCTTCTGGTGTTGGCCATCTACATATTCTCCCCCAACATTCTGGATTGGTGGACCTCCCCCGGAAACGCCTGGTACAGCCCTTACGTTATCTGGGCGGGCCTGATTGCCATGGGTTTCTGGCTGGAATGGCGGCGAGATCCGAATGAGTTTTAGCGCTTCCAGCCTGCTGGCTGCCAGCTTCCTGTATCTGCTTTTACTGTTCGGTATCGCCTGGATAACCGAGCGCGGCGTGTTGCCGCGAAGCTGGGTCCGGCATCCGCTGGTTTATACCCTCAGCCTCGGGGTCTATGCGGGCATCTGGGCGGTTTACGCGTCGGTCGGCGCAGCGGCGGAATACGGCTATGGATTTCTGGCCTACTACCTGGGCATCAGCGGGGCCTTTTTGCTGGCACCGGTGCTACTCAACCCGATTCTTCGGATTGGCCGCGCATACCAGCTAACGTCCCTGGCCGATCTGTTTGCCTACCGCTACCGCAGCCAGTGGTCCGGCACCCTG